>TBL_comb47_HYPODRAFT_10002126_pt1 | contig 24805 bp, 14 predicted proteins | sample TroBogypolimnion_40_FD_10682 | JGI IMG/M metagenome (IMG submission 10682)
CATCCCCAGCTCCGGTCGGGCTGCGCCCTCCCTACGCTGGGGATGGACAAAGAAACAACAAAAACATAAACTCAACCATGTCCCAGGACTAACTCATGGACTGGACCAGAAAAGTGAACCCGGTCACAAGGGCGCGTGCCAAGTTGCACGAGATCGGGATTGCTGGCACAACCGGTTTTCGCGAGGATAAGATTTCTTTGGAAGACATCTTTATTGCCCTGACGGGAAAATATTAATTTTTGGTTTATGTTAAAATCACTCGCCTACAAGGAATGGATCAAATTGCGACTTTACTGGGGATTGATGTTCTTGGCGCATTTTGTTTTCTGTCTGTTTTTATGCCTGCAACTGCGGCGAGTTTGCATGATTAATGAACCGTTACCCGTCTGGAGTAATTGGTTATTCAAAGATTATTTGTTTTTCCGTCCCATCGAATATGGGCCGTTGCTGTTGGGCATTGTCTTTGCGTGCCTGCAATTCTTCCCGGAAATTATTGCTAAACGTCTGCGACTCGTGTTGCACCTGCCGCTGCGAGAGGATCGAGCGATCGGGGCGCATTTGGCGGTCGGCTTGGGGTTGCTTTCTTTGGCATTTTTGCCTGGCATTGGTCTGCTGCTCGGGTACTCCAGCATTTGGTTCCCTCCAGAATTTGCCACCAACTTCGTATATGTATATTCGCCTTGGCTGTTGGGCGGATACGCCGCCTATCTCCTGAGCAGTTTCATTTTGTTGGAACCCACTTGGCGGTTGCGGGTATTCTACTTTCTCTTGAGCGCTTCACTAGTACGACTATTTTTCCTGCCCACCAATTATGATAGTTTTAGCCGAATTTTACCTTGGCTGACCTTGCTAACCGTCGGGTTGGTTACGCTACCGTTGCTGTCTGCAAACCGTTTCGGAAAAGGCTACGGCACATGAAAATCATTGCCCGGATAATATTGCTCGCCACCGGTGTATTGTTGTTGTCGCATTACTTACCGGAGGGATATCGGTTGTTAATTGCCAAAAAACATCCACGTCCGCCCATTGTGTTTTATAGCTGTGTGCAAAAAGAATTTCTCTTTTACCGATACAACGATCACGGCATGACCTTTGTGGACGAAAAGGGAACAAATTATGTCCGTGAAACGTTCGAACAGCTTTTGCCGATTGACAATTATCTGCAACTTCTGCGCAATGATACCTTGCCGAAGGATATTGATGGGGTTCCATTAATTCCCGACAAGATTAAAAGGGAGCGGCTGAGTATCCGAATTAGACCAGAAATGTTGGACACCCCGTTGGTGCCGCTGTATCCGCTAATGGAAGCCGAAAATGGTCGCGTTCGGCTCGAAATGCCAAATGACTTTATGCGGCTAAAGGACCGAGTCGAATTTGTCATCGCTGCCAGCAACAAGGTGGATTCTGCAAAAAGCGACAAATTTACCCGCGTATTTGTGAAAGCTGGCTTTACTTTTCCTCCCCGAATCGTGGCCGGCAATGCAACTACATTAAAACCCTATGACGAAGGCTATTTTCTGGTGGATAAAACTGGAGTGACTTATCAATTACGAATGGTTCGCGGCGAGCCAGATCTTAAACGAATTTCCGAATTGGTTCCCTTATCTTCGAAAGAACAGTGGGAGACCCTTCATCCCAAATTTATCCATGTACAAGAAGGGGAGACTCATGAGATTCGGGCATTTCTGATCAGTGAACAAAACCAGACATTTTTGGTGGTTGGCAAGGACTATAAGTTAGTTCCAATTCCCCTAGACCATTACGATCCAAGTCAGATGAACTTGGTGATACGCGGCGACCTGCTAAACCGGCTGGTAACCGCAGTCACCGAAGATTCGTTTGAAGCAATTGCGCTGAATCGAAACTATGAAGTCTTGCGGCGCTATCACGAAGAATTGCCAACTCTCAAATTCACCACCGCCAGTAGAATCCGTTCAGTAATATTTCCCTTTACGCTTAGTTTTGAAGATAATTCAACCAATTACTACGGGTTCTTCTTTGAACATGGCTCACCTGCGGCAATCGTCCTCAATGTGCTATTGCTTATTATCGTCATTTGCGGGATTGCGTATTGTAGGAAACTCAACGCGCGACGTATCCCAGATCTTTTATCAGTAGCCGTCGGTGGTATCTTTGGAGTAATTCTGTTGTTGTTGCTTCCAAAGGTAGACCAATAAATAACTTAGATAATTACTTGGCTGGTGCAAGATATTATTTGCATCGGCAGGACAACTTTTGAGCCTTGCCGCCAGCCTAAGTCGCTGGCTTCGGTAAATAATCCTCCAGCGATGGAATCTTCACCAACGCCCTTTCGCGTAGACGCGGGGGACGGCCTTACCGTTGTGGCCTAGCTCCTCCTGCTCAAACCCTGTCCAGTCTTTCTAGTGCTGTGAACTTACCGATTCATCTGTCTGCATATTACGAATTGGATTCAGTCGAAAACGCGCAGAAACATTTGGCGGAGTAGCCATGTCGTTTTGTAGAAAAACACGGGTTCAACAAATTTCAACGAGCGCTTTTATCGTGTGTTTTTTGCGCCGTGAATTAAGCTGGGAAAAAAATTTGCCGACCATGCGTTTCCGATATTTGAGTCATCGGTGTTTCCGTGGGCTGGGCGCGGTGCTCTTTGGCGTCGCCATCTTTTCACACGCCGGAGAAAATCCATTGGTCACGAATTTGTTCCCGCTGCGGCAACTGGCACAGGCGAATTTTCATTCCGTGGCTGACATGGAATTGACCGGCACGATCTGCGAGGCGGACGTGCGGAATAGTTTTCTGGTTTTGCAGGATGGCACCGCGACGGAGTTGGTGGAAATGGAGTTTACCAACGCTTCGTTACACGCGGGCCAGCGGGTCCGAATTTACGCGGAAAAGTGCGAGATCACGCGCCGCCGGACGGGCATCGGTTTGCGCCGCTTGCCGCTGGTGGATAATGATGGCCAGCACGGCGTGCAGGAAAAATCCGCGCCGGCGCAACTTTTGCCGGGACTGCATCCCCTCACGGTGGAGTGGTTCAACGCGGGCGGCGAGGCCAAACTTTCCGTGGAATTTTCCGGGCCCGACTTTGCGCGAACAAAAATTCCCGACGCGCAATTGTCGCACGCAGAATTTTCAGTGACAGACAATGCGCTGGTCACTTTGCCCGGCTTGAAATTTCAGGGCTATGAAGGCAATTGGCGGTCATTGCCGGATTTTGGCATTTGGCCGGAGTCGGGGGGCGGCCTGACATCCAATTTTGGCTTGAGTGCGGAAGCGCAGGGTGAACACATCGCCCGCGTGTTTTCTGGTTTATTGACTGTAACTCAGGCGGGCAGCTACACGTTTTATCTGAAATCCGATGATGGCAGTAAATTGTATTTGGGCGAGCGATTGCCGCGCGTTGAAGTCATCGGCGAAACTGCGACCCCGTTGCCACGACCAATTTACATCGGGCAGATTGCCGGCACGAACGATCCGGGCCGTTGGGCCACGGTTGAGGGCGTGGTGAGCTATGTTTCACCGCGCGGCCGGCGATTGGAACTGGATTTGCGCTCACCCAGCAACAACCGCATGCAGGTGGACGTGATGGACGCGGCGGGCTTGCCGGTGGAGTACCTGCTCAACAGCAAGGTGCGGCTCACCGGCGTGGCGCGGCAAACATTCAGCACCGGCGCGCAAAGTATTCTGGGGCTGTTCACTGTTGGCGATGCGCGCGAAGTGCAACTGCTGGAGGTGCCGAATGAAATCTGGCAAACGCGCCCGCTCCAAACCATTACTAATGTCGTTTCGGCAAAAAATCTGGGGACAGTGGTGCGCGTGGCAGGGGCGATTAAAAATTTAGACGCTGGCGAAAAAATCGAGCTGTCCGATGCTACCGGAAAAATCACTTTGGAAAATGTGGGCTTAACCCGCCCGATTCTCCAAGAGCAGGTCGAGGCGCTGGGCGTGCTGGGTGGCGACGGGACTAACGCCACATTAAAAAATGCCTGCATCCGCGTGAATTATACCGGTGCCGAGGCACATTTGCCGTTGCTAACTTCTGCCCAGCAGGTGTTGCAACTGTCGCGCGATGAGGCCGCCCGCGGCTACCCGGTGCATTTGCGCGGCGTCATCACCTGTATTTGGCCGGACGATCCGCGCAACTATGTTTTGCAGGACGCCACGCGCGGCGTTTTTCTCCAACACACCAACCTTTTTCTCGCCGACCATCCGCAGTTTGGTGAATTCTGGGATGTGCAGGGGCTAACCGGCGGCGGCTCCTTTGCACCGATGATTCAGGTCCGTGCGATGGAGCGCATCGGCGACGGCCGGCTCCCGGAACCGGCGCACGCGGAATGGGATCAGCTCGTCAACGGGAGTCTGGACAACCAATTTGTCGAAATCGAGGGCGTGGTGCTTGAGGTGAAAACCAACACCATTACGCTGCTGGCTCATTCGGGAAAAATCAACATCGTTGTGTATGGCGAAAAACCGCCGGGGCTTGCGCAGTTCGAAAACAAGCTCGTGCGTCTGCGCGGCTGTTTTCAGGCGGTTTGGGACGGCCGAACCCATCAAGTGAAATCCGGCGAAATACGCCTCGGTAACATTGCCATTAACTCAGATCAAACCTTTTCGGCGGATCCGTTTGCCGTGCCGCAAAAAACGGTTCCGGAATTGCGGCTCTACGACTTGCAGGCGAATGCTATCCGGCGCGTTAAATTTTCCGGCCAGTTTTTACAGCGGCGCGCGGGAGAAGGCTACATGGCCAGCGGCACGAACGGATTGCGCTTCGTGCTCAACGGTGAAGCCGACCTGCATCCGGGCGACCTGATTGACGTCGCCGGCGTGCCGGATTTGCGCGGCGCCGCGCCGGTGTTGCGCGAGGCGGTCGCGCGGAAAACTGGTACTGCCAATCTTCCGCTGCCGAAAAAAATATATGCGGAAAATTTGCAGCAGCCTGCAATCGATGCGACGCGCGTCGTGGTCGAGGGCGTTTTGCTGGATGTGCAACGGAGTCAGGCCGAGCAGATTCTCGAACTCCGCTCCGGCCTGCGAACTTTCGTTGCGCGCATGCCGGCGGTGCGGGATCCCGGTGAAGAGCTTTATCCGGGCAGCCGGCTGCGGCTCACCGGCGTATTTTCCGGGCAGCCGGTCGGGCGCAACGGCGCCGCAGTGCTCGACTCGTTCGAGCTGCTGCTCGATTCGCCTCTGGACATCCAAGTGCTGTCGCGTCCGCCGTGGTGGACGTTCAAAAGACTTTTGCTCGCGCTGGGAATCTTGGCGACCGTTTTAGCGCTGGCCGCTGTTTGGATTGTTCTGCTGCGCCGACAGGTCGAGCGGCGCACCGCCCAGCTTGAGCGCGTGACCCGCCAGCGCGAACAAGCCGAGCGCGCGCGGGCATTGGATGAAGAACGATTGCGCATTGCGCGCGATTTGCACGACGACCTCGGCTCCAGCCTCACGGAAATCACGATGCTCGGCGGAATGAGCCTCGCAGAAAAGGAATCCGGTCGCGGCGACATCATTTCGCAGATCGTGAAAAAAGCCCGCGACTCGGTGAACGCGCTGGACGTGATCGTGTGGGCGGTCAATCCGAAGGAAAACTCGCTGCAATCACTGGCGGATTATCTTGCGAGTTTCGCCGATGAATTTCTCACTGCTTCCGGCATCGCGTGCCGCTTGAATCTGCCGGTAAGTTTTCCGGCGGTGACGCTTGACGGCCGCACGCGGCACGATTTGTTTTTGGCGACGAAAGAGGCGTTGAACAACGCCGTGCGCCACGCACGGACGATGGAGGTGGAGTTGAGCATAGCGCTGGAACGGAGGACGCTCATTATCGGCGTGCGCGACCAAGGCGCTGGCTTCGATAAGCCGGCGAAAAACTCTGGCCACGGACTGGGTAATCTGCAAAGCCGGTTGGAAAAACTCGGGGGCCAATGCCAGATTGAATCCATTCCCGGCACCGGCACGTGCGTGACGTTAAAACTCCCGCTGCCCGCCGCCGGTTGAATACAGCGATTGGTGTATAGGTTGGAAGGGGAAATTAAATTATTTTGAGTGCGATGTTCCACGCGCTCGCCGAAAATATTGAAAATATGACGCGCATTGCCATCGTCGAGGATAACGACACGATGCGGCAGACCCTAGTGAAATTCATCGAGGGCGCGCCGGGCTGCAAATGCGTCTGCGTCTGCGCGTCGGCGGAGGAGGCGTTGGAAAAATTGCCCACCGCCAAGCCTGATGTGGCGCTGATGGACATTCACATGCCGGGCCAGACGGGCGTGGCCTGCACCGCGCAGTTGACGGCGACAATGCCGAAGTTGCAGGTGATCATGCTGACGGTTTACAAAGACATCCAACTGATCTTTCAGGCGTTAAAGGCCGGGGCGTGTGGTTATCTACTGAAGCGTTCGAGCCGGGAGGAGATTTTGGATGCGATTGCCGAAGTCCGCAGTGGGGGCGCGCCGATGACGAGCGAAATTGCACGGTTGGTGGTGCGCTCCTTCAAAGCGCCGACGAATGCGCCAGCCGACGAAACGGAAAGTTTGTCCGCGCGCGAATTTGAAATTCTCGGCCAGATTGCAAAGGGGCTTTCCAACAAGGAAATTGGCAGTGCGCTCGGTATCAGCGCGGCCACGGTGAGCCGTCATCTGGTCCATATTTACGCCAAGTTGCACGTTCGCTGCCGCACCGAGGCGGCGGCGGTTTTTCTCGCAGACAAGCGCCCCCCGTTGGCTCCAGCCAGGTTTTGATGCTGTTTCGCCGAAATTTGATTTTGGCGCACTCTTGCTGGAGATACACCATTTGCTGTATTCCACAATCCGGCAGGGCGGGTTAATCTTTTCTCGTTCCACGAATTATAGCTCCGTCTATGCGGCATCAAATCCATGGAACTATCCAAACCACAATATCAACAAAAACCATGAAGACAAAATTCGCCCTAAGCAATTATTTAACGGTCATTGTGACCACGCTGTGCCTGCTCACCGCTGGCAGCGGGCAATCGGCCATTCAGTTTTTCAACGGCACCAACGCCGTGCTCAACTGGGATAACGCCTCCACGCCCAACTGGGGCAACGTCACCGGCGGACCTTACAACACGACTTGGGCGAATGGCAACGACGCCGTTTTTCAAGGCACGGCCAAGACCGTGACTAATCTGAATGTCAGCGCCCATAGCCTCACGTTTACGAATGCCACGTGGATTATCGCCAGCAATATCCTTACGCTGTCCGGCACATCCCCAGCTATCACCAACACAGCCACCGCCACGATTAGTTCCACCATTGCTGACAGCGGGACGGGCTTCACCAAATACGGCGTGGGCACGCTGACCCTTTCTGGCTCCAACACGTTCAGCGGCCCGCTAACGAATAACGCCGGCAGCGCTGTGACGGCCATTGTCGTGGCCAACAGTAATGCGTTGACCGCGACAACTGTGTGCGTGGGCGCCGGCGGCGGCAATGGTAACACGATAAACGTGGCTTCCGGAATTACCACCGCCCCGGGATCGACGCTTTACTTGCAGGCCGCCGGTGGCACCCGTGTCGCGTTGGGCAACAGCAGCGGAAACGTCACTTGGAGCGGAGACGTTGTGGCGACCGCGCCAGATAACTCCGTTCTGGGAATCTTTGGGAACGGCGGCACGATGAATATTCTCGGCAACATTCGCGGCAGCAGTCCGGTCGCGGGGCTTCTCTTTCGCGGCAGCACCGCGAACGGAAATCTTTATGGAAACATCTGGATGACCAATTCAACCATTTTCATTGTGGACGGGAGCTCAACGAGCGGCGCATGGACCATTTACTCCAACAGCAATCTCTGGAACACCGCGCAGATCAATGGCGGCACGCTCAAGCTCGGCAGAAACGACGCACTATGCACCACTGGGGCGTTGGCCTTGGGGCAGGGCAATGCCAACACCTTTGTTTTTGAAATGAATGGTTTCAGCCAAACGGTTTCCGTGGTGACTAATAACAATGGCAGCACCGTGAACCGTTTCACCAACTCCAGCGTCAATCCTTCGGTCTTCACCATCAACGCGGCGACGGCCAATAGCCGGCTTGCGCCCAACGGCACGGAAAATATTGTTGTCGGCGGTTTGATTTCGTTTGTGAAAAACGGTTCGTTCCAGTTCACGCTCGGTGGTGCGAATACTTACACCGGCACGAACACAATCAACGGTGGCACGCTGGCGATCACCAACGTCGGCACACTGGGCAACACGGCTAATCCGCTCGTGCTCAACGCCGGCACGTTGAACCTCGGCGGCAGCAGTCAGACGGTCGGTGGTGTGACTATGGCCAGCGGCATCATCACCAATGGCACCCTTACCGCCAATGCTTACACCGTGCAGAGCGGCACTAATTATGCAGTTCTGGCCGACTCCGGCGCCGGCACAACTTTGAGCAAAACCGGAAATGGTATCTTGATGCTCGCGGGTGCGAACACTTACAACGGCGCAACGGCCGTGACTGGCGGCAAAGTTATCGGCGTCACCGGTGGCTCTTGCAGCAGCGCCTTCACGTTCACGCCTGGTGCGACCGCGGCGACAACCAACAGCGTGCTGGTTAAAACGACCGGTGGTCAATGGACCTGTGGCGGCTTGACGGAAACGGCAGGCAGCGGCTCGATTTACGCGGAATTCAATTACGGCACCACAACGCCAGGCGCAACTGTGCCAGTGGTTGTGAACGGAGCTTGCAGCGTCAGTGGCACGTTGAATGTGATTGTGACTGGCGGCATCGGCTGGGCTTCGGGCGTGACGTACCCGCTGCTCCAAATTTCCGGCAACGCGCCGGGCAGCATCACTTTGAATTTGGTGAGCACACCCAACGGCGTCATCGGCGGCACGGTGAGTTACGATCCGGTGGCACAGGTCATCAGTTACACGGCCGGCAGCGCGCCGCGTTCGCTGACGTGGAACACCGGCAACGGGCTTTGGGACATCAACACTGCCACCAACTGGCTCGATGCCGGCTTGAATGTCACCAAATTCCAACAACTCGACTTGCCCACTTTTGGCGACGCGGCTGGTGCGGGAATTTTCATCGTGACCAATAATTCTTCCCTCAATCCGTCAAGCATCACGGTCAGCAATAGCGTGGCTAATTACACCTTCACCGGCACCGGTGCCATCACCGGCAACGGCGCGTTGACCAAGACGGGCACTGGTAGCCTGACGATTGCTTCGGCCAATACTTATTCCGGCGGCACTGTGGTCAGCAATGGCACATTGGTTTTGGCGAACCCGGCCGCGCTTGGTTCTAGCACGCTGGACATTGAAGGTGGCAGCCTCGACAGCAGCGTGGCGAATCTCGTCAACGCGAACAACAATCCCATCTCGTTGGGTAGCGATCTGATTTTCCTCGGCACGCAAAATTTGAATCTCGGCAGCGGCGTGATTTCATTCACCGCCAACCGTCAGATTGCAGTGAGCAACAACACGTTGACGGTAAGCGGATCATTATCCGCGTCCGGTCTGACGCTCACGAAATCGGGTCCCGGCACCTTGCAGCAGGGCGCGGCGAATGCGCTCGGCGGCGTGTCACTGACCGTCAATCAAGGCGTGGTGGATTTGAACGGAGCGGCACTCGGCGTTAACGCTTTCAGCGGCTCGACAAACGGCACGGTTTTGAACAACGCCGGCTCCGGTCAGGCCACGCTGACGATTGGTAACGGCAATAGTGGCGGGACATTTAGCGGGACGATTCTTGATAACACCGCCGGCTCCGGCACGGTGGCCTTGACCAAAGTTGGCTTGGGCAGCGTGACGCTGGCCAGCAGCAATAATTACTCCGGACCAACCACCATCACCACGGCGGCGGCCGGCGGTAGTGGTTGTCTGATGACAATTAATAATCCCAATTCCTTGGGTAATTCGCTGGGTGAAGTGACGGAAGTTGAGCCGAACAGCTCAGTTCAACTAAGCGGGAATATCACGGTGGCGAACAAGACCATTAACATCGTCGGCACCGGCGGCTCGCCGAGCGGCGGCAACGGCGACGGCGCGCTCCAAGGTGCGGCCGGACAGACCAATACTTGGGCGGGAATTGTCCGTCTGGGAAGCGGTGCAACGGCGGCCCGCGTCGGGGTGCGCGGCGGCGCAGCGGGCCAACTTGTGCTGGCGGGGCAGCTGACAGATGGTCTTACTGCTTCCGGTGCGGGCCTCGGTCTTAATGTCAACATTGACCAAGCGGGATCATCGGTGGTGATTGCCGCTCCGGCGGGCGTCAATAACTATTCGGGTCCTACCGTTTTGGCCCGCGGGTTGACGTTGGCGGGTGCCACTAACACTTTTCCTGTGAACAGCGTTCTCAACCTCGGCACCGCCGGTTCCGGCAATGCGGCCATCTTTGACCTGAATGGCTTTGACATCACGGTCGGTGGTTTTAGCCACAGCGCGGCCATTTCCGCCACGCTACAAAATTCTGTCGCCACCACAAATACTCTCACCATTGGGAGCACGAATATTTCCACCTATGCGGGAGTCATTACCAGCGGTTACAACTTAAACCTCGTCAAGACTGGCAGTGGGCAACTCACCCTTCTGGGCGACACCAGCGGTTGGAATGGCTTGACCACGGTCAGTAACGGCACTTTGTTTGCCAACAATCCGTCTGGCTCGACCGGTTCGGGCAATGTGTCGGTCTATGGCGGCACTTTAGGCGGCAATGGAAACATTGCCGGCTCGGTATCAGTCTATGCTGGCGGCACGCTGGCACCCGGTTCTAATTCGCTTGAAACCTTGAGTATCGGCGGCGATCTGACTTTGAGTTCAGGTTCCACCAGCACCTTGCAAGTGAATGGCGATACAACGGCGAACAGTCAGGTTTCCGTGAGCGGCAATGTAATCTACGCTGGCAGTTTGAATCTCTTGACGAATGGCACTTTCAGCTTGGGACAAACGTTTACTTTATTCACCGGTGGAAACACCGCTAGCACACCGAGTAACTTCAGCAGCATTGCCGGTTCGCCCGGAATAGGTTTGGCTTGGAGTTTCACCAATGGTGTTTTGAGCGTGGTGAGTGGTTCCAGCTATGCCAGTTATCCGACCAATATCACCGCGACGGTTTCCGGCAATCAACTCACGCTAACCTGGCCAGCCACGCACCTCGGCTGGATTTTGCAGACCCAAACCAACGCGCTTTCCGTGGGCTTGACTACGAATAGTTGGTTTGACGTTACTGCCAGCGACTCCAGCAACACCAACGTAATCACCATCAACCCGGCCAACCCGACGGTGTTTTACCGTCTGCGGATGCCTTAAAACGAACAGATTTGCCGCCTTTGGGTGCGGCGGCAATGGGGTAAAGAGCTGGTCCGCAGTGGTTCGGGCCGGCTCTTTTTTCTAACAGGATATATGAGGATGAAAATTAAGAAACTAGTTGCGTTCACGTTGATTGAATTGCTCCTGGTCATTGCCATTATCGCGATTCTCGCCGCGATGTGGCTGCCGGCTTGGTCCCGCGCCAAGGAGCGTTCCGTGCGTATTTCCTGCGTCAACCACCTAAAACAAATGGGGGTTAGGCTCGCTATACATTGTCCGGATTACAGTGATAAATTGCTGACACGCGTGTGGTGTCAAGACACCGTCCCGCATCAGGGCTATTTTCTTTTCGCCGTTTCCGCTGCGCAGAATAATTATTCGTCTGCGGGCACCTCCTGCCAAGCCGTTGACACCACCGCCTATCCCGGGGTAAATCACGGGCGCGCCGTTATGGCCGACCGGCACTCTGTTTACAGAACGCTTACGCATCGCCTCGGCAATGAACTCGCTGGCGCTTAATGTTCTTTTGGCGATATGCACGTCAGCATCTCTGTCAGCAATCCAGCGTTTGCGGCTTCGTTGTGGAATCCCGATTCGGACACGAATCCGCAGACCGGCCAGAAAAATCTCAGGTTATTAAAGCCTTTGTGTTGGTTTCACTGGAGGATGCCGTCCATAATCAAAAAACTGCCGCCCATATCATTCCTGAAAAAATGCGCGATGGCTGGAATATAGCTTGATGAAAAAAATCTTCAAAATCGCGATTACAATCTTGTTCTGGACGGGACTAATTGTATCCGGAAAGGCTGCGGTCATCACTTGGGGAAATGCCATCACCATCACGAACGATGCGGACATTTCCACAAATGGCAACTTCGAATACGGCGGCTACTTTGCGCCCACGACGGCCGCGATTTCCATCAATGGCGTGACGTTTACCGGCTCCGGCGGCAGCCATAGTTTTGGCGCGAATTTTTCCGCGAGTTTTGCCAACGGGGGCACGGCGTATTCCGGCATGGGCGCGGGCACGGGACTTTCGGCAAATTACCAGACGCTGCTGGGTGGCTGCGCTTATGGCGGCACGAACAACAATTCCATCACGCTAAACAAACTGAAAATCGGCTATCAATATTTCGTGCAATTGTGGATTAACGACAGCCGCAGCAATGGCGCTAACAGTTCTAATACCGTCACCAGCGGCAACAGCGTCAACCTTGATTACAACAACAAAAATGCGGTCGGCGGCGTCGGACAATATGCCTTCGGCACTTTCATTGCAGACTATCCCATGCTCACGTTCTATCTTCAGAGCCATCAATCCGGCCAGTTTAATGCGCTCCAATTGCGCAGTCTGCCGGCCACGGCCGCGACTTTAGCGCCCATCACCAACGTCTCGATTAGCGTGAACACCACGCAGTCCTTGCGCACGGTGGACCGCCGATTGTTTGCGTTGAACACCGCCATCTATGACTCATCTCTGTCGGGTTCTACTAGCATTCCGTTGTTGTTTGAGATGGACAATCAGGCGCTCCGCTGGCCAGGCGGCGGCTACGGTGATACCTGGTTGCTGTCCACCGAGGCCCAGCGGCCTAATTGGCAGCCGCGGCTGACTAATTTCCTCTACATCATCAAAAGCACCGGCGCGGATGCGTCCATGATCGCCAATTACGGCAGCGGCCAGCCCTCGGATGCCGCGAGTTTGGTGGCGTGTTGCAACGTAACCAATAATGTTTACTGCAAGTATTGGGAAATCGGCAACGAAACCTTCGGCACCTGGGAACACGACGAAACGGTTCCATGGTTCAAGACCAATGACATTGTGGACCTGCCCGGTTTGGCGAACATGCTCTACACGCCGACGAATAACATTTCGGCCTATCTGCGCACGAACGCCCTTTCGTCCGGCACGCTGACGGCATTGACCAATTACATTGTGAACGGTTCCAGTTATGCGGCAACGCTGTCCTCGGACCTCGTCTCCGACCTCAACAATAACTTCATCAACTTCGTTACCGCCTCGTATAACCCGTATTCGCTCTATCTTAAGAACACCAATCTTTTTGCCGGCGTGACGTTCCGCGCCGTGACGCGGACGAACCTGTCCTTGCCCCTGCCGAATGTCGGCCAAGTCTTGAACAACCGCATGGTTCTGGAGGATGCCTATGCGGGCGAAATCAACCCCATCACCCCGCCGATCAACCTTGCGTCCAACTGGCCGAACGTCTATCTACCGCACGATCCGTGGACTTACGCGCAACGGTTCGCGCAATATTACACGCAGATGAAGGCCGTGGACCCCACCATCAAGATTGGCGCGCTGGCGGTGCAAAATGAAACCTCTTACGCCAATTACACGAACCATTTTGCTTACAATCCACGAACCGGCGTCACGAATTACGGCTGGACCCCGGTCATGCTGGCTACATTGAAAAATCTGGGCGTCATGCCGGACTGTTTGATTTATCACAACTACGCGGTCTCCGGCGATGCCGCCTTGTTGCAATGGTCGACGGTTTTGACCAATGACTCGGCCGCCTTGAAGCAAATGGTGGTGGACTATTACAGTCTCGCCGCCAGCAACGTGGATTTGTGCATCACCGAAATGGGGCCGGACATCGGCGACCAAAGTTCCACGAGTCTGGTCGGCGGATTATTTTATGCGGACAACTCCGGGCAGGCCTTGTTGTCCGGTTTCAACGAACGTCTATGGTGGAGCTTTCGCAACGGCGCCGGCGCGGTCGCCGTCAACACCAACATCTACGGCTGGCGCAACACGGCGGACTATGGAATGGTTAGCGGTTCTACTAAGTATCCGGATTTTTACTGCTTCAAACTGACGCAATACTTCGCGCGCGGCGGCGAGATCGTTCTGCCGGTGACCAACAGTTCGCTGCTGCTGGCTACTTATGCGGTCAAGCAGACGAATGGTTCAGTGCGATTGCTGGTGGTCAATAAAAGCGCGACGGTCAATGTCATCGGCAATTTCACGCTGCCTGGATACGTTGCGGACGCGAACGCCACCGCTTACAGCTACGGCATTCCGCAGGACGAAATGGTGCGCACCAACGGCACCGGCCTGACGGACATCGCCGTGACCAATTTCACCATGATGAGTCCCTCGGCGTTCAGCTACACTTTTCCGCCTTATTCGGCCACGGTAATTGCACTTGCGCCGCCGGTGCAAGTTACGAAGCAGTATCAAACAAGAATTACGTTCACAAATTATTCGCGCAGTGAAATCCTCACCAACTTTCCGGTGCTGGTCGTTCTCAACACAAATCTGTCAGGATTTAACTACGGCACCTTCGCCTCGTCCACCGGTGGCGATCTGCGTTTCAAAAGCGGCGACGGCGCGACCACTTTAAACTATGAAATCGAACAGTGGAACCCCGCCGGCAATTCCTACGTTTGGGTGCAAGTGCCCTATTTCACCAATAAGTGTTCAGTGCTGGCGCAGTGGGGCGGCTTCGCCGGGACCGCCGTGCCGGCTTACACCACCAACGGCGCGACGTGGTCGAACGGCTTCCTCGGCGTTTGGCACTTGAATGAGTTATTTGGCGTGCATCAAGATTCTTCGACCAATCAAGGCACCGCACTTTTCACGCAGGCGGTTGGCCAGGGTTTTCCTGCTGGCGTTGCGAGTGGCTGCGACGATTTCAACGACCTAAATGGTTCCAGCGATTATGTCAGCCTGCCGAACATGGGCACGAACGCGCAGGTTACCGTCGAGTGTTGGGCGTGTCTCAACGCCGTGCCCCCGGACACGATGCGTGGTCTGGTTTCATGTGATCCTTGGACGACCGGCATCACGCATTTTCGCTGCAACAATAGCTTGCAAGTGCAGGCCGCGAATTACAACGGCACGACACTGACTTCAGCTGCCAATTCCATTTCAGTTGGCAACTGGTTTTATGCAGGCTACGTCATGGCGGGGACCGGCAGTGGCAATTTTCGCCTGTTTCTCAACGGCACGAACGTCGCCACCGGCACGGGTGTATCGCCGAACGATAATTCGGACATGAACATTGCCCGCGAATATAACGGTCGCTACCTCAACGCCCGCATGGACGAGGTGCGCATCTCCAACGTCGCCCGTTCGACCAACTGGCTGTGGGCGACTTATCAGAATATCGCCGCCAACACTGTTTTCAATTCGGCGAGCGCAGTCACGAGCGTCGGTGTGCTGGGAACGAACCTCACCGCGACGCTGCTGGGAAATTCCCTCAAGCTCTACTGGCCAGCCGACCACACCGGCTGGCGTTTGCAAGTGCAGACCAATTCGCTCGCGCAAGGTCTCGGCGCAAATTGGTTCGACGTGGCGAACGCAACGACTACCAACCAAATCACTTTGCCAATCACTGCGACCAATGGTGCAGTATTCTACCGAATGGTTTTCCCGTAAGCTGAAAGGTGTTCAAAAACAATTTCCCATGCAACCAACTCGCTTGAAACATAATGGTCTGGCGACGCTTTTGGGTGCTGTCGTTTTTACGACCTACGGATTGTGTGCGGTAGCTGACGACGCCAAGCCAGCGCATCTCGATGCCACGCAACCGGTGGCTGCGCGCGTCAGTCAGTTACAAGCTTTGCATTGGGGCCTGTTTGTTTGCTGGTCGTTCAGCACGTTCTCCGGCAAGGAATGGACGCCGGGCGTGACGAACCTTGATCTGTTCGCCGCCAAAGATTGCAACCCCGACCAGTGGGCGAAAGCGGCGAAGGCCGCCGGCATGGGCTACATCCTTTTTCTCACGAAGCATCATGACGGTTTTTGCCTGTGGGACACGCAGACCACCGACCGCAAAGTCACCAAAGCGCCGCTCGGTCGCGATGTGCTCGCGGAGTTGAAAAAATCCTGCGACAAATACGGCATCAAACTCGCGCTGTATTTTTCCGAGGGCGAATGGGCTTGGCCGAATAAACCGGATGGAAAACGTTTTGAGAACAACGGCGGCTACAATCCGGAAATGAAAAAAGCACAACTCAAGGAGTTGCTTACCCAATACGGCCCCATCGAATACATCTGGTTCGACCACGCCGTCGGCGACGGCGGTTTGAGCCACGCGGCAACGGTGAAATGGGTGAAAAGTTTGCAACCGGGTTGTTTTGTTGGTTTCAATCACGGCGAGGCGGCGGGCGACATTCGGCTGGGCGAAATGGGGCGCCCGGGACCGGTGAGCCAGAAAACCGGCATCGGCGCGGACGCCGGCGCCGCGAATGATGCCAGTTACCAAGTCGCTGAATTCACCTATCCGATTTTGCCCAAGCACCAGGGCGGCGCGATGTGGTTTTATTCATTGCCGGAACATGACAAGCTTTGCCTGCGGGCGGATAAGATTTACGCTGACTATCTCGGCGCGGTGAAGTATGGGAATATTTTCTCGCTGGATGTTGGACCGGATTACAATGGCCAGCTGCGAGCGATTGATGTGGAAACCTTGCATCACGTCGGCGAAATGATTCGCAACCATGCCGCCGCGCCAGCCTCAGCAACGGCAAAATAATTTTTCCACCTCATGAAAATATTCAGTGCTAATACATATGCCGTTAAATCAGATTGCGGATTGAATAGTTTCAACCATCTGTTCACCTTGTTGCTCGCCAGCGTCGCCATGCTTGCACTGGTCACGTCGGTCTTAGCGCAGCACGCCGTGCGCGACGATTTTCCCAACGGCAAAGGACGGGGCGAGTTGTTTGAGCATTTTACCCAGACCGAATGGGACGCCTCCAACTTCGCCACGCCGGAAGCGATGAACGCCTGGCGCGATTGGCGCTTCGGTATGTTCATTCACTTCGGCATCACCGCGAAGGCGCAGAAGGATTTGTCGTGGGGCAGCATCGGCCAGCGTTACGCGCCGGATGCGCCGAGCATCATGGCCAACGGCCAAAAACGCACGGAGGAATGGACCACCTGGCCGGCGAACATGAAGTTGGAAAAATTCAACGCGAAGGAATGGGTGGAAATCGCCAAACGGGCGGGCTTCAAATACATCGTGGTGGGAACCAAACATCACGAAGGTTTTCACATGTGGGATACGGCGTTCTCGGATTTCAAAATCACCAAGACGCCTTTTGGCCGGGATTATTTGAAGGAACTGACCGACGCCTGCCATGCGGCCGGGATGCCGATTGGATTTTATTTTGCCCAGCGCGAGTGGTATCATCCGGATTATCAACCGGTGGATTTGAACAAGGTCAAAATGAATGGCGTTCACTGGAAGTTAAATTCAGGCGAAACCAGTCCGTTGGGACCGCTCCACCCGAAGTATCAGGAATATTTGCGGAACGTGGTGCGCGAATTATGCACCAAGTATGGCAAGATTGACATCTGGTGGTGGGACGCCGTCAGTTGGGACGGAATGTTCACCAAAGAAATGTGGGATTCCGAGAATTTGACCCGCATGATTCGTGAGTTGCAGCCGGGCATCGTCATCAATAACCGTGCGTCGTTGCCAGGCGACTTCGACACGCCGGAGTGTCGCTTGGGCGATTATCAGGACTGGCGCGACTGGGAAACCACGATTCCGCTCTCCGATGCCTGGTGCTACACCGGCAGACCGGCGCATTCGTTCGATCAGGTGATGCGTTTGCTGGTCGGAGCGGCCTGCGGTGACGGTAATCTCCTGTTGTCCTGGGGGCCGCATTGGGACGGTGCGTTTGACGAGGGGCAAAAACAGCGGCTCTTTGAAATCGGCGACTGGCTCAAGGAAAATGGCTACTCCATCTACGGCACGCGCGGCGGACCATGGAAGCCCGCCATTTGGGGCGGATCTACCCGCCGTGGCAACACCGTTTATATTCATCTGTTCACCCGTCCCGTCGGAGCTCTGGTGTTGCCGGTCATTCCTGGTCGGCAGGTGGTTTCAGCCAAAATGCTTGTCAGCGGCGAGCCGGTTTCCTTCGAACAAAATGATACGCAACTGACCTTGTCTATTTCCCGTAAGAAAGCTATCAAAGGAGATTTGGTGCTCGCGCTGACGATGAATGCCTCGCTCGACGGTTTGCCGGCCCTATCGCTTGGTGACGTTGATTGCGCCTTTGCCACCGACCCTGCCACCTACGGATCGGTCGTTTCTTGGAAGGCGAAAGTCAAAGCCAGCTCCACCTCCCCGTGGATGCCGGTGGATGGCGGCGCGTCACTGGTGGCCGAAAAACAGCCGAACCTGTTCGCCATTCACACGGGCGAGGAAGCGGCGCCATTCGTTGACATTGATCTGGGAAAATCTGTAAAAGTCACGGGGCTTTTCATTCGCAACGCGGAATCTTCGCCGCAACGGATGGCCACTCTGCGGGCCAGCATTTCCTCGGACGGCAAGCAGTGGACTGAAGTATGGCAGGCCGAGAAAGCAGCGAAACGCTGGGAAGTCCCGATTACCGAATACGTCTCCGGCGCGCAAATTCCCGGCCGCTTGGCCCGCTTCATTCGTTTGCAAACGCACCCGGCCAAGCCGGATTGTCTGCTGCTAAAGCAGGTTGAAGTCTGGGGCAAATGAATCCAATCAAACCGATACTTATCAACCATTCGCTAATAAACCAAAATGATAAGAACAATCCATTACATATTGCCGCTGCTCGCCGCTGTATTTGCGGGCGGCAAGTTGGCAGCGCAAACCAACCCGCCCGCGCAACCGGTGCCGTTGCCGGCACAGGTTTTTATTGTGCCGAATTTTCATCCGGCCAGTTGCGGCTGGCTCGCAAACTGGTCGGTGGAACGCAATTACTGCGTCAACTCGTATCTCGACCATCTCGACCGCGTTCGGGACGATGCGAATTACGGTTTCGTTTTGTCCGAGTGCAACAACATGCTTGCTATCCAGAACTTTCGCCCGGAGCGATTCGCCGAATTGAAACAGCGCGTTGCCGAAGGCCGCGTGGAACTGGTGAACGCCTTTTTTCTTGAACCCACGATTAACCTCTCCGGCGGCGAAGCGCTGGCAAAAATGGGCATCGAAGGCCTGCGCTGGCAGCAGCAGGTGATGGGGGTCCGCCCGCGCTTTTGCTGGGCGATTGACGTTTGCGGAACGCACGCGCAGATGCCGCAGATTTGCGACCTGCTCGGCCTCGACGCGCTGATCTACACCCGCTGCAACCGCTCCGGCAAAACAGTCTTCTGGTCCGAATCACCGGACGGTTCACAAATTCTGACGCTCGTGCCGGGTCATTATTCCGAAGATCTCGGCGGAACCTATGCTGCGAAACAGCCGTTGACCGAAACTCAGTTGCAGAAGGCCGCGAAGACGATTTCCAGCAAGCTTCGGGTGACGCCTGCGGGCGCGCCGGTTTTGATTCTCGGCGGCCAGGGCGATTACGCGCTTGCCCCGGCACGGCACGAGAACCCGGCCGAATTTCTTGAGACTTGGAAAAAATTCCGCCCCGACTGCGAGATCCATTACACCGGTCTCTCGGCTTATGTGGACGCGCTGCTGCCCGGCGTGAAGTCCGGCAGAATTGAATTGCCGACCGTCCGTACCGGCACGAGCTATGATTTTGATTCGTTCTGGATCGAGAATCCGCGTGTGAAAGAATGGTATCGCCGCGATGAGCACGCACTGCAATCCGCCGAAATGCTCGCGACCATCGCCAGCCTCAAGAGTGGTTTCGTGTATCCGGTCGAGCCGCTGTATCACGCCTGGCTGCAGTTGCTGCTGAACATGGATCGCAACACACTTTGGGGCAGCGCGGGCGGCATGGTGTTCGCGCATGAAACTTCCTGGTGCGCGCAGGATCGTTTCGAATGGGTGCAGAAACAAAGTGCCGCAACGCACGAATCTGCCGCGCAAAAACTCGTCGGCGACGGGCAGGCCATTTTACTTTTCAATCCGGCCAACTGGCAGCGCAACGAGCCGTTGCGTTTGCAACTGCCGCTGAACACAACTATTTCTGGCGCCAAGTGCGAAGCTGTCGGTGACGGCACGACGCTCTGCCAGTTGCCGGTTCCGGCAATGGGAATCGTCGGTGCAAAATTAAAATCCGCCAGCGCCGACCGGCCGAAAGCCGTCAAGCTGCCGGCCACCATCGAAACAAAATTTTATTCCGCGAAAATTGATCCCGTCACCGGCGCGCTGGTGAGTTTGAAAACCAAGCCGTCCGGCCGCGAGATGCTCGGCGGGCCCGCCAATGTTATTGTGGCCGAAAAATATTCCGGCCACGGCGAACCGGGCGACTTCGTTAATCCGCGCCCGAAACGCCAGCGCCTCGCCACTTCGGGCGATTTCAAGACGACGCTCGCCGTGACCGAAGGACCGCTTGCCATCACGGTGACAGCGGATGGTGAATTTCTCGGCGGCGGTGCGCTTAAGCGCGTGACGCGGTTCTTCAAACATTCCCCACGCATCGAGTTCGAAACCGAGTTGAACGACATCTCCAATCGCACAGTCGTGGTCGCGGAATTTCCACTCGCCCATCCACCGGCGGAAATCCGGCGCGGCATTCCCTTTGGTTTTTCGCGCGACGAAAACACGATTTCCGGAATTGTTCCCGCCCTTCGCTGGACGGATTATGCGACGCCCGGCAAGGGCGGCGTCGCGCTGCTGGACCGTGGCGTTCCGGGTCGCGAGATTGACACGAACACGCCGGTGATTTATCTGCTCAACGCGGTGGACAAGTATTATGGCTACACTAACGCGTGGTTGAGCGGCCAAGCTCGGCATCGCTTGGAATACGCTCTCGTTGCCCACGATGAGGATTGGAGCAAGGCGCAAGTTCCGCGACTTGCTTGGGAATATAATTGCCCGGTCACCGTTGCTGCCAACTGCGGCATGGTTAAAGCGCAATCGTTTGTGCGGACTTCGGACAACGTGATTGTCGAAGCCATGCGCCGGGACGGTGCCGACATTGAGATGCGATTAGTCGAGGCATTGGGACAACCTGGCATCGCCGAGGTGACTTTGAATCTGCCTCACACCACCGCGGCGTTGACGGATTTGACCGGTGGTCACGCGCAAAGACTGGCCGGCGGGCCGGATTATAAATTTCCAGTGAAGCCGCAGCAGATTATCACGCTGCGGTTCCGGACTGAAACCCCCGTGGCGGAAATTCAGCCGCTCATGAAATGGGATGAACTGGTGCCAGCCGTAAAATTGCCAGCATTGCATGAATACTTGCCAAACGTCAAAGGCCATCCGCCGCGTGGTGCTTAAAATGTGAAAATAATAAATCAACTCATCAGATATTTTCTGGCCATCTGCATGGTCTCTTATGCCACTGCAATTGGCGCGGCGGAGACGAACTTCATCTCCATTGCCGCCGGACCGTTTACGCCGGACTGGAATTCGCTCGCGAATTACCGGCCGCCGGAATGGTTTCGTGATGCAAAGTTCGGCATCCGGGCACACTGGGGTTCTCAATGCTATCGCGAGCAAGAATGGCAATCAGATGTTGAGCGCGCCGCTCTGGCACGACGGCCAGCCGGACGCGGATGAAATCAAAATATTCAGCGAAATTGGTGTGTGGCTAAAAGTGAATGGCGAAGCGATTTACGCGACGCGCCCGTGGAAAATCTACGGCGCAGGACCGTCCACCGTAGCGTCCGGCGAGAAAGGGCAGCTTGACGGGCAGAGCGCCGTGCAAAAAACACCATTCACGCCCGATGACATCCATTTCATGCAGTCAAAGAATGGCAGAACGCTTTACGCCATCGCGATGGAAATTCCGAGAGATAGCCGGCTGGCGGTGAAATTAAAGAAGTTTCGCTGGTGGGGCGCGTCGGCACAATCGATTGGAAACAAACAGAACACGGTTAGTTCGGGAAACTGCCAGCGAAAGCGCCATGTAATTATTCTCTGGAATTGAAAATCAAATTTGCCAAACCAGTGACAGTTGACCATAAAATAGGAATCACGCTCCTGAAACAAAAACATAAAATCATGTTCTCCTTAGCTCGCATTTTGATTCCAGCCCTCGTTAGTCTGGCAAGCATGATGTCCGTTCATGCTTTTGCACTGGAAATTCAACTTTCGCCGACAGGTGATGACGCTAACCCCGGCACGAGAGCTAAGCCACTGGCGTCGCTCGCTGCAGCCCAAAAGGTGGCGCGGACTTTCGCTGGCCAGGAACCAGTGACAGTGTTGCTGACTGACGGAACTTATTATTTCCCGGCCACACTCAAATTCACAGCGGCGGATTCCGGCACGAAACAATTTCCAGTGACTTACGCCGCCGCGCCCGGCGCGCATCCGGTTATCAGCGGTGGCGTGCGACTCAAGCTAGAGTGGACGCCTTTTCGCGACGGAATTTTTCAGGCGCACACGCCGCCGGGTTTGGTATGGGATCAATTGTTCGTTAACGGCGAGCGGCAGCACATGGCGCGATATCCGAATTACAATCCGCAGGCCGGCCAGTTCGGTGGCTCGGCGGCGGACGCCATTTCGCCGGAGCGAGTCGCGCGCTGGGCTGATCCGACCGGCGGTTTCATTCACGCCATGCACAGTGCGCTTTGGGGCGATATGCATTACCGGATTCTCGGCAAAAATCCCGACGGCTCGCTCCGTTGCGAAGGTGGCTGGCAGAACAACCGGCCCAGCGCGATGCACCCAAAATATCGCTTCGTGGAAAATATTTTTGAAGAACTTGACGCTCCGGGCGAGTGGTTTCACAACGAGAAAACTTCAACGCTGTTTTTCAAGCCGCCGCCGGGACTGGATTTGGAAACCGCGGTCATCGAAGTTGTGCAGTTGGCGCATCTGGTTGAATTCAACGGCTCGGCGGAAAAGCCGGTGAAATTTGTCACGCTGCGCGGGCTCACCTTTCGTCACGCTGCGCGGACGTTTATGGAAAACCGCGAGCCGATCCTGCGTTCCGACTGGACGGTTTATCGTGGCGGCGCGGTTTTGTTCAACGGCGCGGAGGATTCGGCCATCGAGGATTGCAATTTCGACCAACTCGGCGGCAACGCCGTTTTTGTCAATGATCACAACCGGCGCGTTACCGTGCGTGGTTGTTTGCTTCAGGACAGCGGCGCAAACGGCGTTGCGTTCGTCGGCGATCCGCAGACGGTGCGAAGTCCGCTGTTCAACTACGGCGCGAAGTTTGATTACGCTGAGCTGGATCGCACGCCCGGTCCCATCGGTGATAATTTTCCCGCCGACTGTTTGGTCGAGGATTGCCTGATCACGCGCAGCGGACGCTTCGAGAAACAGACTGCGCCAGTGGAAATTGACCTGGCGCAAAACATCACCGTGCGGCACTGCTCGATTTACGACGTGCCGCGCGCCGGCATCAACATCGGCGACGGCTGCTGGGGCGGGCATGTCATCGAGTTCTGCGACATTTTCGACACGGTGCTGGAGACGGGCGATCACGGTAGTTTTAATTCCTGGGGTCGCGACCGCTATTGGCATCCCGACGGCAAGACCGTGGAACAACAAGTTGCCGCCGACCCGCAGTTGCCGTTTCTGGATGTGGTCGCGCCGATCACGCTGCGCAACAATCGCTGGCGTTGCGATCACGGCTGGGACATTGACCTCGACGACGGCTCGTCGAATTATCGGATCTACAACAACCTGCTCTTGCACGGCGGATTGAAATTGCGCGAAGGCTTCGGCCGCGTCGCAACCAACAACATCATCGTCAACAACAGTCTGCATCCGCACGTCTGGTTCGAGCGCGGCGGCGATGTGTTTGCGCGCAACATCGTGATGGGTGCGTATCGGCCGGCGCGCATGGAGCTTCCGAAATGGGGCGCGGCAGTGGACTTCAATTTGTTCACAACCTCGCAAGCCGACCGGCAAAAATTCGCGGCCAAAGGCTGCGACGCCAATTCGCTCGTCGGTGACGCGGAGTTTGTGAATCCGTCGGCGGGAGATTTTCGGGTGAAAGCAACTTCGCCCGCGCTGAAACTGGGTTTTGTGAATTTTCCGATGAATCAATTCGGTGTGCAATCGCCGCGTCTGAAAGCCATTGCGCGCACGCCGGAAATCACGTTGCCAACCGGAAGCGGATTAGTTGCCGCCGCCGCGCAAACCAATTGGCTCGGCGCAACCGTGCGCGAACTAGCCGGCGAAGAATACTCAGCCTTCGGCCTGGCGGCCGACGCACGCGGCGTGCTTGTTGCGCAAGCGCCAAATGCATCCGCCGCGTTTCGCGCCGGTTTGCTAGCCGGAGATTTCGTGCAGCGAGTGAATGGGCGGATGGTGAAAAATCTCGCGGAGTTTGTTGCGATTCTCGGACAAAATCCCGCTGGTCAACCGTTCAAGCTGGATCTCCTCCGAAGCTATCAGCGTAATACCGTTGAGATCTTTGATGCCGACCATAACCGCTGAATTGATGACAACATTGCCACCAGCATTGAAAGCCATTGGTCGAAAGCCGATGGCTTGTCTGCTTGGCGTCATGCTGGCTGGCTCGGTGGTGGCTCTGACGCGCACGATGCTGTTGGCCGATAATTTGGATTTCAAAAACTCATTTCACTAATCATCCCACGCACGGCGATCTTTCAATAGCCCGGCTGGTGTTTGGGGGCTTGGATTCAAGTTGCGAGTGCGACAGAATTGGTGGGTGAAATATCATCAATTAAGTACGGAGGAACGGTATGAATTGGCGGCTTTGCGCCGGCAGAATCTGGGGATGGGCAAGCTGGCGGAA
>TBL_comb47_HYPODRAFT_10002128_pt1 | contig 24798 bp, 26 predicted proteins | sample TroBogypolimnion_40_FD_10682 | JGI IMG/M metagenome (IMG submission 10682)
GAGCCTTGCCTACTCCGCATATCTGGGCCGAACCCTCTGGTTCGGCGCCTCGGACCGCACCGTGAACGGATACGTCGGTGCAATCATGCGCAAGGAGCCGAGTTTCAAGGTTCCCAGCGTGTTCGATGACCGCCTGGACGATATCACGAACTGCGGGGAGACCGCGGTGGAGTTTTCGGAGGCCTGCGTCAAGGAATTGATCGTCACCGGGCGCTACGGACTGCTGATAGACAAGCCGGAACCCAACGAACTGCCCTGCATCAAGATCTACTACCCGGAAAACATCCTGAACTGGCAGATCGCGGACGGAAATCTCGTGGGTGTGCAGCTTGAGGAGCATGTCTACGAGCCGAAACCAGACGATCACTACGAACTTCAGGATATCTGTCAGGTTCGCGAGCTTTTGCTGGAAAACGGCCAGTATATCTGCCGAATTTGGCGCAAGGCCGACACCTTGGACCAGCGCCTCTCCGACCAGTGGGTCATCCATCAGACCATGACGCCGACCAAACGCGGAACGGCGCTTGAATCCATTCCATTCATCCTCGTTTCGTGCGACAAAGACGCGACTTCGTGCTCCAAGCCGCCCATCTTGGACTTGGTGGACGCGAATATCAACCATTTCCAGCTCGATGCCGACTATCGCCATGGCCTGCACTTCACGGCGCTGCCCACTCCGGTATTCACCGGCGTGGATGAGAACAGGGACTACTATCTGGGCTCTGAAATGGCGATCAATCTGCGCAACGATAATAGCAAGGCTTTCTACCTCGAGTTCCTTGGCACCGGCCTCACCGCTATCAAGGACGCGATGGAAGAAAGGAAGCAGCAGATGGCAGCTCTGGGCGCTCAGCTACTCACGAGGGCGCAACGCGGACGTGGAGTTGAGACCGCCGAGGCTGCCCGCATCCAGCAGAGTGGGGAAACCTCTCTGCTGGCTGCGATCGTGAGCCGCACCGAGGAAGCTCTGGAGAAGGCCATCTATCTCTGCTGCGACTGGGAGACCACCAGTGCCTTTGACAAGGAGGAAATTGAGGTCACGCTCAATCGCGACTTCATCGACGCCACCCTCACCGCCCAGGAGATCATCGCACTCAATACTTCCTGGCAGAACGGCGGGCTGTCCCACAGCGAACTGTTCTGGAATCTCCAGCGTGGGGGCGTCATTCGCCCCAATATCACCTACGAGGAGTATTGCGCGGCCCAGGAACAGGAGCGTAAGGACGGCCTGAGCCCGGCGGCCCCCAGCGGCAAGCCCACCCCGCCCGTCAAAGCCCCCGCGCCCGCGTCTGATGCCACCTCGACGCCCACGTTGGCCCCAGGGGTAGGCACCGGCCCCACCGGCAACCCCGATGGCCCTACAGGTGGCAACAATAAGGAAGCTAACTGATGTATGTCCATACTCGAGCGTGGTATGAGCGCCTCGAAAAGTGGGTAGGGAAAGAAGGTCAGTTGGACGCAGGTTATCGGCTGTTCGAGCAGTTCACCAAGAACCCCGATCTAGGAGGCAACCTTGATCATCACACCAAGAACGAAGTTCATTTGCGACGGTCAGGAGATGGAGTGTTCCTTGATCGTCAATGAGACTGGCGAGGTTCTTCCGTCAGTCATCCAGGTCGATACCAAGACCGGGGAAGTCATTTCCTACATCCTGGGGCACAACGGAAAACCCATGATGCTCCTGGACGGTTCCAATACTTTCATGACCAGCAAGAAGCGCCATAAGCAGATCTACTTCACCATCACCGCAGGACCGTCTGAACAGGTTGTTCAGAACATCATTGACGAAGCGCCGGTGGCGCTCAAGGAGAATTAACATGCTCAAGCCCGTTCTCGATACCCTGGAAGGGTTGCCGGATGCGATCAAGGCGGAATACAAGCAGGACGCCGTCACCCTCAAATACGTGCTGGACGTTCCGGTGGAAGAGCACCCGGCTGTCACCGGCCTGAAGAACGCCCTCGCCAACGTGCGGACCGAGCGCAACCAGGACCGCGACAAGCTCAAGGTCTACGAAGGTATGGACCCGGAGAAGTATCGGACCATGATGACCACCGAGCAGAAGGTGCTGGAAGGTCAGCTCATCGCGGCGGGCAAGGTGGAAGAGCTCGTGGAGCTACGGACCAAGGCCCTCCGCGAAAGTCTCGCCGGCGAGGTCACCAACGAACGCACCAAGAACCAGTCGCTCGAGGCACAGCTCAACAAGCTCGTCATCGACAACGCTGTCCAGGCCGCGGCCTCCAAGCATGGCGTCGCCGACGGTGCCCTGGACGATGTCCTGTTCCGGGCCCGCGCCACCTTCAAGACCAAAGACGGCGTCGCGGTGGCCTACGAGGGGGATAACATCATCTACGACAAGACCGGCACGAACCCGCTCGGCATCGACGAGTGGCTGGCCGGCCTCGCCACCAAGGCGAAGCACCTGTTCAAGCCCTCCGAGGGAGTTAAGGCTCCTGGCGGCAACAACCGACCCGCCCCCACCGGCGACACGATCCATCGTGGCGACGGCAATGCGTTCCTGGCCAATCTGGACAAGATCGCAAAGGGGCAGGTCAAGGTAGTCTAGCATCGCCTCCTGCTGGACATGAAAACGGCCGCCGCTCATACCGGGGGTCGTTTTCTTTTATAATTACCCTTGCATGTCCCCAATTCTCGCCGTATAATTTCAACACATGCAGAGCTTCCGGTGGTTGCTCTCCTTTCTAGGTCGGTGGAGCCGGTCTAAAGGCGTGAAACCCTTTCATTCCACCACTTCTGAGGAGGGCCGTATGGCCGTTTCCAATACCATCACTGCGATCATCCCGACCATCTTCGCCCAGGGATTGAGCGCGCTCCGCAACCTGTGTGTCATGCCTGGGCTGGTCAACAACAGCTACAGCACGAGCGCCGCCGAGAAGGGCCAGGTCATCAGCATCCCGGTGCCCTCCGCCATCGCCGTGGCCGACGTCGTGCCCGGTCCCTACGCCCCGGACAGCGGCAACGTCGCTCCGACCACTGCCAGCATCACGCTGAGCAACTGGAAGGAAGCCGCGTTCACCCTGAACGAGCAGGAAATGGCCCAGGCCGTCGCGGGCTACGCCCCGCGCCAGATGACCGCCGCCGTCAGCGCCATCGCCGACTACGTCAACAGCACGATCTTCGCCTGCTACAAGAAGCTCGGGCAGGGCATCGGCACCCCTGGCACCGCGCCGTTCGCGACCGCCGTGGACGCAGCCGTCGACATGAAGGAACTGCTCACCAACATGAAGGCCCCGTTCAGCGACCGGCGCCTCGTCCTGGACACCGTCGCCATGGGCAAGGCCCTCAAGCTGGGCGCGTTCGCCTACGCCCTGAACAGCTCCGACCCCACCGTCATGCGGGAAGGCTCCATGGGCCGCAAGTACGGCTTCGACTGGCTGGAAGACCAGCAGGTCCCGCTCCACACCGCGGGCACCATCACCACCGGCCTGATCTGCAAGGCCGCCACCGGCGTCGCCGCTGGCCTGAAGACCTTCACCGCCACGACCGCGGCCTCCACCGGCGCCTGCGCCCTGAAGGCGGGCGACATCCTCACCATCGCCGGACACTCCCGCACCTACTCCCTGGCCGCCGACGCCACCCAGGCCTCCGCCGCCAGCGACGTCAGCCTGACACTGAACCAGGCGCTCGTCCAGGCGCTGGTCGGCTCCGAGGCCATCACCGCGGCCGCCAATCACCGCGTCAACCTGGGCTTCCAGGCCGACTGCTTCGGCTTCGCTTCCCGGACCCTGGCCCCGGTCGCCGGCGCCGAGCCCAACCCCATGAGCATGGAAGTGTCGGACCCCATCTCCGGTCTGACCCTGCGCCTCCAGGTGCGTGAAGAGTTCCACCGTGTCCGGTGGGCCTTCGACATGCTCTGGGGCGTGGACGTCGTCCGCGAGGAACTCGGCGCCCGGATGTTCGGCTAGTTCATTTCCTGCGCAACCCTCCCGGCTGGCCCAGACTTTCCTGTGCCAGCCGGTTATTCTTGAAAGGATCATTCAATGGGACCCAAGGACACCGTGAAGATCGCCAGTGACCTGTTCGAGGGAGGTTTCGTCGTCATCAACGCGGATGACTACGAAGCCGATATCGACGTCCTCTACACCGAGCCGGAGCCCGAGGCCGCCGCCGCCCAGGCCGCCGTCGCCGCCCAGGTCACCAAGCGGAAGAAGGGATAGTCCATGCCCGTTCCGATTGCCATTGACGCCACTGCCGGAGGAGGGACTTCCAACTGCTACTGCACCGTCGCAGAAGCGGAGGCATACTTCGCTTCGCGTGGCTTCAGTGACAATTGGAATGGCGCTACTCCCGACGCCCAGATCCAAGCGCTCCTGTGGGCCACTCGGCTCCTGGATCTCCAGGTCTGGCGCGGGATGAAGCGGATGTATACGAATGCGCTCAGGTGGCCGCGAGCCGGCCTCCAAGACCGCGACGGCTACATCGTTCCCTACGACACCATCCCCACGTTCATCAAGTATGCCACCTGTGAATGGGCTCTCTATCTGCTGAAGGAAGACCGCACTCTGGATGAGGGCGGGTTCACTCAGTATGGTGGCAAGGTCGGCCCCATCACGGATCCTGCATTCTATGCCAGAAAGCCAATGCCGGACGGTGTCCGTGAATTCATCGCGCCCTACCTCGCCGGTGGTCCGGTTGGTTCTGGGCGGGTGGGAAGATCATGAACCTGGAAGCCAACATCGCCCGCAACGGCCAGACCATCTACTGGAAGAAGATGGCGGGAACCGGCGGCACGTTCAACACCGCGACGCGGACTGTTGAAAATGCTTCTAGCTCCGCCTCTGTGGCGATCCCCATCAAGGCTGTCGTTGACGGCTTTGGTACCATCACTACCATGCTTCGTTCCATCGCATTTGCGGCCCAGTCGCTTCGGCAGGCGGGCCAGCTGCGAGTATTCACCTGCCATGCGGTCGGCATGGGGGATATCCTGACGGTTGACGGTGTCAATTACACGGTTATCTTCGGAAAGTCGATCTACTACCATGGAAAGATCGTTCTCTACATGGTGGAGGCTTCCCAGTGAAGCGAACTTTCTCAACGGACATTCAGGTTTTCGGTGAAAGCCTCAAGGGCCGTTGTGACATTCTGCTTCGTTCTACGGTTCTGAATCTCATGCAGGATCTGCACGATGAACAGATGCCGGTCGAAACTGGTTGGCTGCGTTCTTCATTCATGGTCACGGTCAATGCTCCTGGCGTTGGGACCAACCCTTCCACCCGCCCAGGAAAACATGATCCTGTGCTGCCAATTCCCCAACTGCCCCTCCCACAGATGCAGTTCGGCGATACGGTCTATGTCACGAACAACGTTCCATACACCCGATACGTCCCCAAGGCTATCCATCTGGTAAAGATGGCGCTTCAGAGGGCCACCCGCAACATCGCGAAGATTGCCAGGACGCTCAACAAATGAACTGGAACGCGATAGAAACCGCATTGGAAGCGAAACTCAGGTCTCTGAACCTGGGAATGCCGATTTGGTCGGAGAATGTGGAATACAGCAACGTCCCTGGGCAAGTCTACATTGCAATTGAACACTATTTCGTCGATAGCGACAAAATCGCTACCGGCGTCATGGAAACGGTGGGTGTCACGCGGTTCATCATCAACTTCCCCGCTGGCGAAGGCCCGGGTCCGGCGGCGGCTCTGGCCGACATCGTGTCCGCGGCCTTCGCTCCTGGAACTTCAATCCCCGCTGGTAGCGGCTACGTCACAATGAACAAATTCTCCCTCGGGCACAAGGAGCCCGGTGTTGATCCAGCGTGGTGGGCTCTCCCACTATCGGTCTACTACAACGCATACCACAACTCTTAGGAGGCCGTGATGGCTGTCTACTCTTCTGGATCTACCGTAGCCTGGAGCTACATCCAGGAAGTCACCTTCGGGATGACCCCTGCGACCCCCGCAATGAAGGTCCTCCGCGCGAAGCCTTCCAAGGTGACACTCAAGAAGACCACCTACACCACCGACGAGGTTCGCGCCGATCGTGGTATCTCCGACGTTCGCCACGGTCAGCGTTCCGTCGATGGAACCTTGGATGGCGATCTCATGGTGGGCGGCTGGGACGACCTCATCCAGGCGGCTCTCCAGGGAACCTGGACCGCGGTCGCCACCGGGTCGGCTTCCCTCGCGGCCACCGCTGCCAACTCCTACACGCGCACCGTCGGCTCCTTCATCACCGATGGCTTCCAGCCAGGGGACGAGGTCATGGTCAGTGGCTTCGCGACCGGCGGCAACAATGGTCGGACCAAGGTGGTCTCCGTGGTCGCCCTGACCCTCACCGTGGCGAAGGTCACGACTGTGGATACCGCCGCTGCCGCTCGGTTCATCGCCGTGGGCAAGGACACTGTCCTCACCGGCTGGTCCATAGAGTTCGGCACCACCCTGCGTTCCTTCACCTTCGAGCAGGGCTTCACCGACATCAACCAGTTCCGGCAGTTCAAGGGCGTGACGATCAGCAAACTGAAGATCACCGCGAAGCCCGGTGCCATGGTGGAGGCCTCCTTCACCTTCCTCGGTGCCGACGCTGCTTCCACCACGGTGACCATCGCCGGTAGTTCCGTCGCTGCCGCCACCAACTCCCCCATGAGCCCGTCCGTGGGAACCATCCAGGAGAACAATCTCGCCATCGCTTACATCACCAGCGTGGAGTTCGAACTGGACAACGGGTTGGCGGCTCAGGGAGTGGTCGGTTCAGATGTCACCCCAGCCATCTTCAACGGACGCTCCAGCATCACCGGCACCGTGACTGCCCTGTTCAAGGACCAGGTCATGATGAATAAGTTCCTGGCCGAAACGGAAAGCAACATCGATCTGGTGTTCAACGACCCCAACGGCACCGACTTCCACCACGTTCGCCTGCCCCGCATCAAATACACTGGGGCCGACACCGCCCCGCCCAAGGACGGTGCCACCATCATCACCATGCCTTTCACCGCGCTCGTCGATCCCGTCACTGGATCGAACATCATCTGGCAGCGCTCCAACAACACCTAGGAGGATTTGTGGATCTCTTCAACTACACCAGTGACCGCGCCAACATCCCCGTCGATGTCGTCATCAAACACCCTGTCACTGGGGTGGACACCGACAACATCATCCAGGTCATGGGGCTGGATAGCACCGCTGCACAGAACTGCGTGGACGCCCAGCAGGCTGCTCGGTTCCGGGCCATGGCCACCGTCAATGGCGAGGTCGTGATGCCGGACTTCGATCCCACGGAGTCGAGGAACCAGCACATCGATCTCCTGGTGGCTTGCACGACCGGCTGGAAGAACATCCAGTGGAAGGGCGCCGACCTGCCCTTCACTCCCGAGAGCGCCCACATGATCTACGAAAAGGTTCCGACCATTCGTGATCAGGTGAGCAAGGCCACCGGGAGCCGAAAACTTTTTTTCACCGACTGAGGATCAAGCTTCACGAACACGCTGAGAAGGAATTCGCTCTTGATATCCCGCGGAAAGATGGCACAGTCTTACGGCAGCATGTCAAATTTCTGCGGGATTCTGGGTTGGATACCAGTGAGTTTGAACCTCCACCGCTACCACCAGAAATGCTCTACGTCTTCAGATATTTCCAGGAACTGTGTCTCGGTAGGGCAAGCAATGGAATGGGGCCAATGGCTCTTTCTTGCACAGAAATCCTGGCGTGGTCTCAACTCCGAGGGGTGCAGCTAGGTTCATTCGAATTCACCTGCATCCGCGAACTGGACCTCATTCTACTTAGGAGCCTGACCAATGTCTGATGTAGCCGAACTCACTGCCATATTGCGGACCGAGGGTGCTGCTCAGGCAACGCGCGAAATTGAGCAAATGTCGTTCGCTGGTAAGCAGGCGGAAACTTCAACCTTGGACCTCACCGATGCGCTCCATACTCTCGGTGAGGCCTTTGCGTTGAAGGAAATAGTCGATTTCACTGTCAATCTTGCCAAACTGGGCGCTCGTTACGAGATGCTTGGAGCCACTCTAGGCATCATGGCAAACAACGCTGGCTTTACCCGAGCCCAAATGGAAGGGTTCCAGGAAGGCATGGAGAAGACCGGCATCAGCGCCATCAAGGCCCGTCAGGGTCTGCAGATCATGGCCGCCGCCCAGTTGGATCTGTCCAAGGCGACTGCTCTGGGCCGCGTCGCCCAGGATGCCGCCACGTTGGCAGGTATCAATTCAAGCGAGGCTTACGCCAAGCTCGTTCAGGGTATTTCAACCGGTGAATCTCGCATCATTCGCCACATGGGCATCATGGTCAATTTCAAGAAGGCTATTGACGATGAAGCTCATTCTCGCGGTATCCAGGTGAGCAGTCTGGATGCTGAGGCACTGGCCCAGATCCGTCTGCAGGCAACACTGGCCGAGGGCATCAAGCGTCAAGGAGTGTATGAAGAAGCTATGACCACGGCTGGCAAGCAGATGCTGTCCATGGAACGCTACACTGAAAATCTGCGCGTCCAGATCGGTGAACTGTTCAACCCCTCCACGAACGTCCTGATGTTCGCCATGGTGGCAGCGGTCCGGGAGGCCTCAGAAGCAATGAAGGAGTGGCAGGCCAGCGGTGACGCTACCATCTTCGCGGCTGGGCTGAAGGCCAAGATGGAAGACTTGGTCGGAACCATCAAGGCCACTGTCCACTTCATCTATGAGTGGCGCAGTGCCATTGAAACTCTGGGGGCGGCCTACGCTGGGTTCAAGTTGACACAGTTTGTCAATGTTCAGCTTGAATCTCTCAACAGTGTCCGAGCTGCACTCACCAGGAATATGCAGGCTGAAGTACAGGCCGCCGCAGTGCGCGTCGCTATCATGCAGAAGAAGTTGGCCGACGCACTGGTTGACAAAGAAGTAGAAATGGAAAAGCAGGCCATGATGCCTGTGAAGTTCCGTTCAGAAGCTGAGTATCAGGCTCTGCGAGTGCGCGGGGTCATGCTAGATAGCGAAGCCGCCGTAGCGAAGCGTGGACTGGCTATGGCAGAGGAGCAACTCGCTGCCGCGCAGTTGGCCCAGGCGGGAGCTCAGTCACTTGCCCAGACGGCGCTCGGTGCCGTGGGCGGCCCCATCGGCATCCTCATCATTTCTCTCAGTGTTCTGGCCGCGTGGTGGTGGAAGGTTTCTGAGGCTGAGCGGGACTACAGGAACGGCGTCAAGGCTACTGTGGACGCCACTCAAGAAGCTGCCATCAACATTGGCCGCATAGCGGCTGCCAAGGAAAAGAAAGATAAGGGCGGCACCGCTGCCGAGATTGAAGCCATTCTCCATCCTGTGACAGAAACTCCTGCTGGGCAGGCCGCCAGGAAGACTTTGGAAATGGCGGCTGAGAACTATAAACGGGAGTATGCCGCTGCCAATTCCTCCAAGGGTTCCACTGCAGGAGCCGCGGCTGATCAAGCTGCTCGTGATAAAGCGACTGCCAAGTATCAGGAAGCTAAGGATACCTACGATCGGTTCGTGCGCTTCGCGGAAGAAAATCAACGCGATACCCTTGCTAAGGAAAAGGCCGATCTTGATGCCCGCAAGCTTCTTCACGAGCCCATACCTGTTGAAGCCAAGGTTCGTGAAGATTCCGAGAAGGTCAATCGTCAGATGGCTTCCATGGAAGAAAAGATCGCCAACTATAAGCTTCAAGGTCTGAACTATACCAAAGAAGAAATTGAAGAAAAGAAGGCCCAGAATGCTTATGATAAACAGATGGATGACTGGAACTTTCAGACTACTCACATGGTGGGCGGTAAGGACGACAAGCATCCGGAACTTTCCAAGGAAGATTTCGACAAGTTGTCTTCAAAAGCGCGCGAAATGGAGAAAGCCCGTAAGGATGCTGTCGATCTCCATCACCAGGAAGAAGAGGCCCACAGGATAGCCGATAAAAATCTCCGGGACAACATCAAGCTGATGGCTGACGCTGCCAAGATCCGTGCTGACTACGCCGCTGCCATTGAGAAGGCCATCTCCAATGAACTTGATGCCGCCCGCGCCAGTGAGAAAGAAAACTCTGCCATTGCGTTCTCCATGGACGTTCTCAGCAAGGCGTATCAGGATGGTGAGATCTCTGCTCAGCAATACACTCAGCGGATATTCGAATTGCAGACCCAAGTTCACCGAACTGTGCCGGTGTTCGGAGATCTTCGCGACACCATCAACAACTCCATGACGTCTTCCGCAAAGGCTCTTCAGGATTTCTGCAATACGGGCAAGTTTGCCTTCAAGGATTTAATCCTCTCCATGCTCAAAGACATGCAGATGCTAGCCATCAAGAACAGTGTTATCAGCCCGCTGTTTGCTGCACTGACTGGTTCGCTCACTCCAAAGATCAGTGTCGGCGGGGGCGGGGGAGTTGGCCTCGGGCCCACTGCTGCCGGAACAACTCCCTACGTTCAATCCAACTATGCTGCCGCCCCGGTTGCCGCCGCGTCACTTCAGTCCGTGGCGGTGACCATCCACAACAACGGGGCTGTCACTTCCGATATTCAGTCCTCCGATGGGGCCGCCCAGATGGGCACTGTCATTCATGCCGCGGTCCAGAAGTCAATCATTACCGAGCAGCGTCCTGGCGGTCTTCTTTATCAGGGGTGATAAATGGCAGCACCTATTTTCACATGGTTTGAGGACTGGGGTGGAGAACAGGCCCATAAGCCACGGAACTTCATCATGCAACTGGGTGATGGCTATGTAGAACGAGCCGGCAACGGCATCAATACGGATCTTCCAGCCTACACCATCACGTTCAGTGGGCGCACCACTGCCGAAGCTCAGGCGATCATGGCCTTCTTGGTCACGACCTGCGCGGCGGGTGTCATCGCCTTCCAGTTCCAACCCTATGGTGACGCCGTGTCGTCCTTGTGGACCTGCAACGACTACAAGATGAAAGCCAAGGCCGTCAATGTCTTTGATATCTCCTGCGTGTTCCAGAAGGTGGTGGCATGAGTATTCCGTATTCTGATGTTCAGACACTAGCCCCTGGTTCACTTGTAACTCTATTCAAGTTGGATTGCTCCAGTATTGGTGGTGGCGTCTACTATCTTGCTCCACAATGCAATGTTCTGAAGGGAAATGTCATTTGGCAGGGGGTGACCTACACAGCTATCCCCATATCGGCCACTGGCTTCACTTACTCCACTAAAGGGACACTGCCCCACCCGCAGATTTCTATCTCCAACTTGGATGGTTTGATTAGCAGTTTGGTGGCTTCTCTTCAAGACGTAGTTGGAGCCTACGTTACTCGTATCCGTGTTCTCACCAAGTATCTGGATGCAGCTAATTTCGTTGGCGGGGTCAACCCCACTGCTGATATCTCAGCCGGATATGCCACCGATGTGTGGGTAATTGAACAGAAGACCTATCATTCATCAGACTCTATTACATTTGACATGGTGGCGGCTTGCGACGTCCAAGGACTTCGTCTGCCGGCTAGGACCATGCAGACTTCCAACTGCGGGCACGGTTTCGCGAACTTGGATGGTCTTAATCTGTGCCCCTATTCTGGTTCACTATCTACCTGCGATCATGGGTTGAACACTCCTAACGGCTGCGCGGCCCACTTCATTCCCAAGGCCATCACTCAGAGTTTCGTGGTGGCGTCTGGGGCAAAGACCTTCGCTGGTACCGGGTTCGTGACAAACGGCTACAAGATCGGTATGCAGATCTACACCACTGGCTTCACGAATGCGGGCAATAATGGAACGCTAACCATCTCCGCAGTCACTAATACTCTACTCACATGCAGCACTGCCTCCGGACTGGTAAGCGAAACTTCTCCTGCGACGGCGACTATCGTTGCCGTGAATGTCCCTCTCCCATTCGGCGGGTTCCCAGGAACGACGGTTCAGTCGTCATGATGTTGCCAGCCTTTGAGGCATTCAGAGAACATGCGCATCGCGCTGCCCCAGCCGAGTGCTGTGGGCTGATCGTGGATGAGGACTACCACGCCTGCCCAAACCTAGCCCCGCTGGGGCAATTTGAGCTGTGCCCCGAGGCGTGGGACAGGCTCGAAGATTGCGGGCAAATAAAGGCCATATGCCACAGCCACCCGGCAGGTCAGGCTTCTCCTAGCGCACTAGATAAGGAATCTTGCGAAACATTTGGGCTTCCATGGTATATTATTGGGCGTAATGACGATCTTCAACGCCTAGACCCAGCCCCAATCCCTTTGCTGGGGCGCGAGTTCATTTACGGTTGGCAGGACTGTTTCTCCCTGGCTAGGGACTACTATGGCTTTGCTCAAGATTACCCGCGCGAAGAAAGGTTCTGGGAATACGGCCACAGCCCGTATGAAGAACACTTCAGAGAGTTTGGGTTTGAAGAAATTCAACTACAGCATCTTTCCCCAGGAGATGCTATACTTATGCGTGTCGGCACGAAAAAAGTTTTCAACCACGTAGGCATCTACCAAGGGGATGGGCGAATAGTGCATCATCTCATGAATAGGTTTTCTTCTATCGACCTGCTAGGGCCATTCTCAGAAAATGGCCTGAAGGTTATCAGGAGGATTCAGTGAACGAATTAGTCACCATCAAGTTGCGCGGAGAACTGGGCAAACGGTTCGGCAAGGTCCACAGACTGGCGGTTGATAGCGTATCAGAAGCTCTGCGGGCTTTGATGATAGTTGTCCCCGGCTTTGCTGAATACCTGCGTGACAACAAAAGAATGGAATACAAAGTTCTGCTGAAGAACGAACCGATCATTGATGAGTTCCAATTTCAGATGGCCTGTGGGTTCAATGAAATCTGTCTGGTGCCTCGTGTTCGTGGTGCAGGTGGCGATGGTCTTGGCAACTTCTTCATGGGGGCTGCTCTCATTGCCCTGGCGATAGCCGCCCCTGAGGCGCTGACTTTCATCGGTTCCACGGGTTTCACCATCATGATGGGCATGGGCACATCAATGATGCTGGGTGGCGTCATGCAGTTGATATCTGGAACTGCGCCCAGCAATCCCTCCAACAACACGAACTCATATGCCTTCAACAGCGCCCAGAATTCTTCTGGGCAGGGTGTTCCCATTCCAGTAGCTTACGGTAAATTCAAGATTGTTCCTCCCATTATCAGTCAAGAAATTGATACAGAAATGTTCACTACCGATCTATTCAACTACGGGGTTGCAGATGGCCTCGGAAATTGGTTGGGAGACGGAGACACTTCATGCTGGTGCGCCAGTCTTGATCCTATCGCGTAGGGGAACCAGATGAAGATTGTCCTCAGAGGTCGACTGGGCCGCCAGTATGGTAAGAACCTGATCATCACTGGCGAACACGAACCGGCCATCATCAACAAGTTGATGAAGGCTGTGCCCGAGATGTATGGCCGTCTGGAAAACTACAGCCTGAAATTCGGCAAGACTGTGTGCTACGTGTCTGAACGACTTGTAGGGCGGGAACATAGTGGGGACATTGGTGGCGGAAATCAGCAACAGCCGCCGATCATCGCTGTTCCTGGACCCATTCCGCCCAAATACTCCGCCACCACGAGTACCACTCTTCAATCCATCCAACAGTCCAAGATTCTCTATGCCATGTCTGAAGGAATCATTGACGGATTTGTTCATCCCTCCCAGGGACTTCGCGACGTATATCTGGACGATGTGCCTGTCCAGAATTCAGATGGCACCTTCAATTTCAACGGCATTGCTGTCGCGGCTACGGCGGGCACTACGACCCAGAAGCCCATTACTGGAATGAATAGCATCTCCACACTACTTTCTAGTGGAGCCAACATTCTTCAAGCCAGCCCTGTGACTGTCTCCATCACCAACCCCAATGTCAATTCAGTAATGCTGAATATCTACATGTCTTCGTGTCAGGTAATTGGCGGAGCTGGAAATAGTGTCGTTCTTAAGATTGAAGTATCCGCCAATGGTGGCGCATACGTGAATGTCACTGATCGGGTCATGAATTCGCAGAACACCGCTGCTCCTGGCACCATCATGGGTTGGTCAGCAGGCCCCTACACGGCTGGGTTCCGTGTCCCCCTTCCTACCGGAACTAATTGGCTGATCCGTATCACGCGTGTTTCTCTGGATGCTGCTGGACTAAATCAAAACCCCACGGCTCTTCAGAGCTATGCTTTGATCACCGAAGAAAATCTTTCATATCCATCCGTCGCGCTTATGGCGGCGATGTTCGATGCCCACCGGTTCCCGAGCATGCCCAAGTTGTCTGTGTTGATCAATGGTGTGCGAGTAAAGGTTCCTAATGGCTACACCGCTGCTCGTCAAGGCGGCGTATCTCTCAATTCTTTTATAACGACTACTGGCGTCAATCTGCAAATATCTGCTGCTGGTATCATCACGCAGGCCAGTGGAAACTTCACCACGGCTGGATATCTTGTAGGCAATGCCATCACAGTGGCTGGGTTTGCCAACTCTGTCAACAATGGCAAGTTCATTATTAGTGTGGTGGGGACAACCACCATGACCATCATTCCCCAGCCAGGAGTGACCCTTACGTTTATCACGGAATCTTCTGGCTCTGGAAGAACCCTTTCTTCTAGTGCCCCGCCTCAATTAGCTATCACCAGCACGACAATCATTACCCGTAGTGGCAACGGAAGTTTCTTAAACGAAGGTTTTGCTTCTGGGCAACGTATTTCTCTTACTGGGTTCAGCGTTGCTTCAAATAACGGCACATTCACAATTCAGTCTGTGACCGCCAGCACCATTACGATTAACGCTGCTTCGCTCACTATTGAAACTTCGGCAGCTGGACGCACTATTACTACCGCATGGTCTGCAGCAGTCTACCCAGGTTCGTGGGATGGCACATGGGTAGATGGCTGGACTTCTAATCCGTCGTTCATTCTATGGGACATGGCAACGAATAAGCGCTATGGCGCGGGCCGGTATCTTCTTCCCGCCAATGTTGATAAGTGGGGCATCTATGCCATGGCACAGTATTGTGATGCGCTGGTATCCGATGGATATGGGGGGTTGGAACCCAGGTTCACATTCAACGGATATCTGCAAACTTCTGATGATGCCTATAAAGTCTTTGCCGATATAGCTTCCTCTGCCAGAGCCCAAGTATTCTATGGCGCTGGAATGATTACTCCTGTTCAAGATACTGATACTACTCCGGCTGGCATCTTCACCAGGGCCAATGTCAAGGATGGAAAGTTCGTATATCAGAGTTCTGCCCGCAAGGCTCGCCACACGGTGTGCAATGTAACCTGGACAGATCCCGCGCAGCTCTACGCACAGGTGGTGGAAACTGTCCAGTGTGCCGACTTAGTCATTCAAAAATATGGCGTTCAGACTGTCAATGTGACTGCAGTCGGTTGCACTTCTCTTGGTCAAGCTCGCAGATATGGGCGCACCACTCTGTTAGTCGAGCAGGGATTAGTTGAAGTCGTCACCTTCACCACAGGGCTCCAGGGCATCACCACCAAGGTTGGAGACATCATCCTTATTCAGGATGCTGGGAGAGTCACTGCTCGTCTGGGTGGGCGCATCGTTTCTGCTACCGCCTCGCAGATCACTGTGGATAACCCTACAGTTCTCGCTGCCGGACAAACCTATACTCTCTATGCAGCCATGCCAGACGGAACCATTCAGTCGGCCACGGTCACCAACTCTGCTGGAACCTACACCGTTCTCAACCTTGGATCTGCTCTCACTACTGCGCCTCAGTCTCAGGCACAGTGGGTGTTATCCTCTGCTAATTCTATCGCTGGCCGTTGGCGCATCATCAGCATAGCAGAATCAGTTTCTGAAGAAGCTATGGAATATGCCGTCACCGCTGTCCAGAACATTGAATCTCTGTATTCTCTGTTCGACAGCACTGACAGCATTGTGCCCATTACGAACAATTTGCGAGCAACTCCTGGTGTCAGTGGGCTGACGGCATCATATACCACTATTCCACTGAATGGTTCTCCAATAAATAATATTTCAGTTTCGTGGACTGCTCCAGCCAACGCAACTCCCACAAGCTACCAAGCTCTGTGTCAGATTGCCAATGGTGTGTGGAAGGAGATGACTGTCAGCGGAACTAGCGCCGTAATTCAAGTTCCGGATTATGGTCAGGCCAATATTCGTGTCACCCCCATATACTCGTGGGGCGTGGGCGTTCCAATGACTACTTCGGTCATGTGCTATGGCATCGTCGCCAGCACCATCAATAACATGACCTTTGTTCAGTCCACGACTAATCCGCCTGTGGTGGTCAATGAATATCGGCAACTGGCTACCGAGGGTCTTGGCGGTTCTACCATCGTGGGCGGAGTTCCTACTCAGTTCACCCCCGTATACCTGACGGTAACGTTTGAGAACATAGATTGGTCTACCAATCCTGCGCTCATGACTGGCTATGAAGTAGTGTTCTCCAAGAGTAACGTTGTAAGCGATATTTCAAGCTACCTTCTTCCAATATGTGAAGTTCCCATGAAGACCAAGCCGCTGGCTTTGTCCAATATCACGATAACCGGGGCCGCCAAGACCATATCTGTTCCCAATGGTGGCCTGATCGCTGCTGGCTTCAAGACTGGCGTAGTGTTCTATTTGTCTGGCGTAGCCAGCGGTTCTGGACCGTTTGTCGCAGGGACTGTTACAGACAATTCTATCATGGTTCCGTTAGCAACTTGGACTGATCAGTCTATTCCTACTTCTTACATCACTCCAGTTCAATCCGCTACTGTTTCAATCGTTCCACAAACTGGATTCTCTGTATGGGCTTTTGCTCGTCAGCTCTACTATGGCAATGTCGTAGGAGGTTGGAATAACGTCTCTGGCGTAACTGTAGCAAGCACTAATCAGCAACTTGCGTCGCTTACCTACATCGGAAATGATGGTATCCTAAGTGTGGGGGAGAAGCCTGCCGTCTTTGCAGACTATACGGGCTTGTTGTCTCAGATTACCATGCTAAGGTCCGAGGCCACAACTCTTTGTGCAGTGCTGCCCACTCAGAACACTCTTCTTGCCTATCTGACTGGGCTAGGCCCCTGGCCGTGGACTGATAGAACCGTGGGTCACGATACAGTCATTCCAGACCCCAGTATCTGGACCTCTAAGTGGTCTGAAATCTATAACGAAATTGCCGCTCTGACTGCCAATATCTCTGCTGCTTTGAATGTTCTTGGAGCTGGTGGTCTGATTTCTGCCAACAATCTTATCCCTAACTGGGATAGTGAACTTGGGCCAAGGCCTCTTTCCGCCGGATTTAATGTCTATGATACTCAGTTGACTGCCCCTCTTGGAACAAGTAAGGGATACAATGCTTCGCGCTACTGCAGAAAATACGCTGGTGTCGGTGGCGCAACTGGCTTTGGCGGCTATATAACTTCTTATCAAACAGAAGCTCCCACGAAATGCAAGGCGGGAAAAACCTACGCGATCAATTATATGGTAAAGGAAATCTCTAACAGCGGCACTTCTATTACAGGAGATGTAGGCTTTCTTATAGCGTTTAGCGACGGTTCTGGTAGTAGCGTAGGCAGCGCAATAATTTTGTGGGGATGGAATCCAGCTCTGGCATTCGGAACATGGTGGGAAACAGGCGTAGCTTCTGGACTTCCTACACTTCTGTTCACTGCACCTACTGGAGCGGCTTCATTCAGTGTCCAAGTCATATGCGGAAATGGGTTCAGTGGAGCTGGTGTAGAACTTTGGCTTGACAATGTTTCTCTGATAGAACTGCCCACTCTCGCCGCAGCCGCCACGGTAGGTGGAACTGTGGACAGTGTTGTCACGGCCATTGCTTCCAAGGTGGTGGCTCCTAACACGTTGGTTCAGCGCGATAGTTCCGGCGTAGTTTACTCCAATTGCTGGAACTATGCTAGTCAACTTCGCGCCTCTACACAGCTCGTAGGTGCATTCAACATCAATGATTCCTCACTGCTTTCTGGCTGGGACCAACCCGGCATGTATCGTTTCGGCAACGCAGGAACTGACAATCCTGGGGTCAGCTACGGCAACATGTTGACCCTCTGCGCAGGTTCGGACAGCATGTCCCAGATCGTCTGCGATTACCTGAAACCACGGATGTTCATTCGCTCTGCGAACTGGACGGGGACCTGGACCTTCAACGGTGGGGGCGCCAATGGGTGGACCGAGGTGTGGACTAACAACAACAATGGTGGAACCATCACTGCGGCTAACGGATATCGGAAGTTTGCTGATGGGCAAATCATGATCTGGGGGGTGGCCGCGGCCGGAACCTCAATTACTTGGTCTGGGACACTGACCTTTCCCAACGCTTGTCTTAACGTGTTTCTCACCCCGGCAAGCGCACCCTCGGCCATTCCCTACGCCTCTACCCTGACCACTACTGGATGCACCGTCAACAATGTCGGCGCCATTCTTCGCTACCTCGCAATCGGATACTAGGAGCTCTCCATGCCTTATCTTTCTACCTTCGACGCCACCGGCAACGTGACCGGCACCTTCAGCACTGACATCCACTCCGTCATCCCACCGGAAGCCATCGCGATCTCGGACGCTGATCATCAGCTCTATGCCACGGGGCTGGTTCGTAGGAACATGATTACCGGGTTGCCGGAAGTCATTCCCCCCAAGCCTCCCAGCATGGAAGAATACGTCGCTGCCGCTCAGCACATACTGGACAGTGTGGCTCAGTCTCGTAACTACGACGGAATTCTCTCTATGTGCAGCTACGCCACAAGTCAGAATGCTCCCTTTGCTGCAGAAGCGAAAGCAGGAGTGGAGTGGCGTGATGCCATCTGGCTGAAGGCTTACGAAATCATGTCGGCTGTCAAGGCTGGCACCGTGCCCCAGCCAACGATTGATGCGTTCATAGCAGAACTTCCGGCCATTGTCTGGCCATAGGAGGCATCATGAAGGTGATGTTTTGTCGGCGCAATGATCTTCTGTCCCACTTCATCCGCGCCGTGACTTGGAGTTCTTGGTCACATGTCGCACTACTCAATGGAGAAACTGCCGTTGAAGCTGTGTGGCCCAAAGTTCGCATCACCACCAGAACTCAACTCTTGTGCTACTGGCAAGATGTTTTAGAGACAGACCTACCTTGCTCTGACGACGTCGTTGCCTGGGAAGCTGCACTTTCTCAGGTTGGCAAGCCCTACGATTGGAAAGCTCTGTTCGGCAACCTATTTCATAACAGAGACTGGCATGACCAAGGACAGTGGGATTGCTCATGTCTGACTGCCTGGGCTATCGGTTTTGCGGGCAGGCCACTGTTTCGTTCAGAGGCTCTCACCTGGGTCACTCCCCAACACTTATTCATGCTATTCCCGAAAGGATAGTGATGCGCTTTATCATCACACTACTGATGCGCTTTATCATCACACTACTGATGTTCTTCCCCATGTTCGCGGCGGAACCCTGGTCAACCAAGGACAAAGTTTTTGAGGGAGTGTATCTCGTTACACTTGCCGCGGACTATAGTCAGACCATGAATATCAGGTGCGACAAAAAGTATTATGAAAATAACCTGCTGCTGGGCAGACACCCACGCGGAAATGAAACTACGGAATACTTCGTTGTCTCTGCAGTTATCAATGCCTTCATAACAGACAGATTATCCGGAGATAGTCGCACTCTGTGGCAGCTCACATTCATTGGAGTGAATATAGGTTTCGTGGCCAACAACTATTTTCTAGGAGTTAAGTTCAGAGTATGAGCAAGAAGAAAGAGGAATTGAAGGTTGATAAATTCATGCAATTCAGATTGCGTCAGTCAAATGAATTGTGTGAGGAATATGCCGAAACCCTAGATCCCCGTCAACGGATCTTATATAACGAGGATGAACATGGAACTCAAAGTAAAGCGTGAGCATTTCGGCCCACAGGCCACCATCGGCAGCATGTTCATCAACGGTGTCTATGAGTGCGTGACGTTGGAAGATGTCACCCGCAAGCTGGGACCGAGTGGGGAAGGAAAGGTCTCCGGTGCGACTGCCATCCCGGAGGGTCGGTTCAAGGTGATCATCAATATGTCCCCCAGGCTGGGACGGCTCATGATGCGCCTGCTCGGAGTTCCCTTCTTCGACGGCGTTCTTATTCACAGCGGCAACACCGATGTTGACACGATGGGCTGCATCCTCGTGGGGCAGATGGTGGATGGCCCTGACCGAATTCATGGAGGCAGTCTTGCTCTTCCCATGCTGCAAAAGAAAGTGCAGGCCGCGCTGGACAAAGGTGAGGAAGTCTGGATCACTGTCTCCAGCAGTTGATCTAGACGACCCATACGACGAAGATGCCTATCACGAACACTGGCCTTGGAGGAACAAATGAACGCATGGGATGCAGTCCGACCTTTCGTAGCGAAGTATGCCCCGATCATCGGAGCCAGTCTGGGCGGCCCCTTCGGTGGCGCGGCCGGAGCCATCGTGGCCGGGGTACTGGGCGTGAAGGATGCCGATCCGGCCAGCGTTCAAGATGCCATCAAGAATGGCACCTTGACTGGCGAGCAGATCCTCAAGCTCAAGGAGATGGAAGAAAAGTTCTCCCTGGACATGAAGAACGCCGATATCAACAATGCCCAGGAGGCAATGAAGGCCACAATGGAGTTGGAGAAATCCTACATCTCCGATGTTCAGGACGCCCGCAAGTCCAACTCCGCGAACAAGGGCACTTTCTGGATGGGTGTTGCTATTCTGGTGACGTTCGCCATCATCATGTTCGGCGTCCTCTATGGATGCTTTGAGATGGCATCCGGCAACGTGGGGATGAAACTGGACCCGGGGACCGCGGCCGTCATCTTCACCCTCATCGGAACCATCGTCGGATACGCTGCATCCCAGGCGCAGACCGTTATCAACTTCGAGTTCGGGACCAGCCGGGGTGGATCTGCTCGCGCTGATGCCATGGCCCAGGCCGTCACCGACTTTACGAAAATCAAGAGTTAAATTGTTGGCAAAGATCCGTAAGACCACCTATAATTAAGGGGGCTCCCACGATCCCCTTTTCCTTTAGGAGATCCCCATGACCACTACCTACGTTCAGACCGCCCGGCAGGCCGAACTCAATGCCTACGCCGCGCTCTTCGGAGCTGCTGCTCAGCTGGCTTTCTTCAGCGGCACTCCGCCGACTGACGTGGACACGGCTCTTTCCTCCAACCCGATCTGCGCCCGCGTGAACTTCAACGCGACCCCGTTCGTGGCCGCGACCGCCGCCAAGCCGTCGGTCCTGGCCGCGAATGCAATCACTCAACAGAATGCGTGGTCCACCGTCACGGCTACCTTCTACCGGGCCTACGCCCAGGGGACTGCTGGCATCACCGGCTCTAGTTTCGTCGTAGGGAAGGTCTACCAGATCCAAGCGGCTGGCACCTCCGTCCAGGCCAACTGGGCGTCCATCGGCTACACTGGCTCGGCCTTCGCAGTTGGCGACATGTTCGTCGCGACCGGAACCACCCTGACCGGTTCCGGTACTTGCTACCTGATGAACGAGCAGGAGCAGGGGACCATCGGAACTTCTGGCGCCGACCTGAACCTGAACACGACCTCCATCGTGGCGGGTGGCCCTGTCGCGATCACCTCCTTCCAGCGGTCCATGTAAGGAGTTCCCATGTCCGATGGCATTGTTCAATTAGCCGCTGATTCGACTGGCAAGAAGGTTGATACTTCCGAGATCACGGTCGGTGCCAACACGGTTGAACGTCAGCGGATCAACATGGCTGATCCCACGACGGCTGCGGCAATCGCAGCCGTCATGAACAGTGCCCCGGCTGGAACTGAGTATGGTATTGCTACTCGACAGGTAGGCACCGCAACTATCCAGGGTCTCCAACCCGCGGCTATTTCTACCAGTTTCACCTCGTCAGTATTGACAACCAGCAACATCAACGTCACGCAGTTGAACGTAGCAACTGTGTCCGTCAGCGGAACTTACACGAACGCCACCCTCGTGTTCGAACAGTCCACTGATGGGGGAGCCACATGGTATCCCACCGCTGGCAGCAGAACTGATACAGGTGTCATAGAAAGTTCGTCTGGCATCTTGTCCAGCACAGTTCGCGCGTGGGACATTCCCGTGGGCGGAGCAACTCATCTTCGCATTCGCACAACCACCACACCCACTGGAACCGCCGTAGTCGTCGTGGGCACCCAGTCGTTCGCTTACGACCCCTGTCCCGGTGTCGTGGCGCAAGGAAACACCGCTGTCGGTTCCGCGCCCATGTCTCCTCCGGTAGTCGTAGCCGGCATCGACGGGGGAGGACTTATCCGCACAGTTCTCACTACTGCGGGTGGAGTACAGGTAGTGAGCCTGGGCAATTCCACTGGTAAGACCAACGTCCTGAAGACCGGCACGTTGGCATCCTCTGCCACCACTGCTGATCAGGTAGTTCTCACCTACACCGTTACCACCGGCAAGACGCTCTACCTTCTTGGCTTCAACATCACGGCTCGTCTCACTACCTACGCCACCACGGCTACTCTGTTCGGAGCTGCCAGTTTGGAGAACCCAAGCGGAACGAAGTTGAATACCGCAGATGTTGCCAATGCTGGCGTGATTTTCCCTCCGTATGACCAGCAGTTCACAGAGCCCATCCCCATCCCCTCGGCCACCGTCATCCGTATCGTCTGCACCCCTGCGGCAGCGACTGCATTCACCTGGAGAGCCAATCTCTGGGGCTACGAAATCTAAGGAGCTGGCTAATGATCGCTACCCTGCTTGTTAGCCAGACTATTGAGAATACTTTCTACTTGCCTGGGGTTGTGGTAGACTTCCGTGAAGGATTCGATCCAACTGATCTTATCAGCGTAGGGCTGGCTTCCTCTTCCATTGCCGACGGGGCTGATATCATTCAGCACGTAGATAATAGGCCAGTCTAAATGCTGTTAGGACTTCGGTCCCTATATGAAGCGCAAGCCTCTGGAGGGCTTGCGCTCAAACAGGCATACACCACAACTGCTAATGGAAAATCAGTTGCTGGAGTAAACATAGCAGTGGGCGACCTCGTGGTCGTCGGATACTGTATCGGTAACTCTATAGCAGCAATTACCTGTTCTGATGGTAGCGCAAACGTTTATCGTGAAGTAGGGACCGGGCAGTATAACTCAGCGTCCAACCAAACGATGCACCTGCTCTACTGCGTCGCCACGGTGGCCAACGCTTCGGCTACGGTCACGGTCACCGACGCGAACACAAACTACCCCTGCGTCAATGTCGCCACCTACACAGGTGCGATCTCCGACGGTTCTGCTGTTCTTCGGGCGGGGACCTGGATGACAGCGGAGACCGTGGCCGCGACCGGCCATACGTCGGCGACGATCTCAGCGACAACCGGGGACCTGCTGATCTCCCTGACCGGTGAAGCTTCGGTGGGGTCGGCGGCCTACACAGACAATTCTGGCTTCACTTTCCGCACCCAAGAAGCCTATGGGGCACTGAGTCTAGCTGATAAGATCAGTTCCACCACGGGTTCAGTATCTGATTCCATTACTTCATCTCCAGCCTGCGTTGCGATGAACTGTATCGCTGCGTTCAAACCCGGAGCTACGGGGGTAACAGGAACTTCAACCGCCGCATCTCCATCCATCAGTGGGTCTGCCACGGGTGTTCGCGGGGCAGCAGGAACTTCAGCCGCCGCATCTCCATCCATCAGTGGGTCTGCCACGGGTGTTCGCGGGGCAGCAGGAACGAGTTCCACTTCTCAGGTTCTTCTTAATGTCGCCACGGGTGTCCATGGGGTGAGCGGAACATCATCCACTTCTCAGGCATTCGGCAGCTCTGCCACCGGATCCATAGGCGCGGCAGGTTCCTCTCCCATAAGCGCTCTGTCCATCGGAAGTTCTGCCAGCGGCACAGTAATTGACTTCACTGGAACGTCCACTGCTGCGTTATCTATAACTGGTTCCGCCAATGGCTCCATAGGTGTAGCTGGCTACGTTCCAGTAAGTAATCTAGCCTTGGGCGGTTCTGCCAGCGGCACCGTTACTTCTGGATCGGTTACAGGCACCTCGTCCTCTACCATGTCCCTGAGCGGAGTTGCTGTTGGTTCTCATGGCGAGGCTGGCTATGTTCCGACGAGTGCATTCTCATTCGGCGGGGCAGCCAGTGGTTCCTTCACAACACCAGTGTCTGGAACATCTGCTTCATCACTGTCCTTAAGTGGCTCTGCCGCTGGTATTCGTGGTGTCTCTGGAACTTCTGCCACTTCTCAGTCCTTTGGTAACTCTGCATCTGGTTCTCATGGTGTAGCCGGTTCTTCCCCCATAAGCACGATTATATTCGGTAACTCCGCCAGCGGCGTCTTCGCCACACCCATCTCCGGAACATCTGCTTCCTCTCTATCACTGAGTGGAACTGCCGCCGGTTCTCATGGTGTAGCCGGTTTTTCCCCCACCAGCGCTCTTGTCATAGGAGGCTCTTCAACTGGCACGGCTGGCAACGTCGTTTCTGGATCGTCAACTGCCCCACTATCTATTAACGGTTCTGCCGCTGGTGTTCGTGGAGAGGCGGGTTCTTCCCCCACCAATATTATTCAGTTCTCTGGTGTGGCAGCGGGCGGGCATGGGGTCTCTGGTTTCGCTGCTATGGCTGCGCTCGCTATTGTTGGCGCGGCTATCGGGGCCATGCAGGTCAGGGGAACTTCTACCGGCACAGTTTCCATAACTGGTTCAGCTAGTGGAACCGCTGGGCAAGCCACCGTCACTGGAACATCCACCGCGCCCCTAGTTCTGAGTAACTCTGCCACTGGTTCTCATGGAGTAGCGGGATCTGTTCTCACTAGTTCCCTCTCCATGGGCGGAGCGGCTACTGGAGCAGTCCGAGTCTTCGGCACTACGACTACTTCTCTGGCCATCGGCGGGGTGGCTACGGGCACCGCTGGGCTAGGCACGGTGACAGGCACTTCGACTGCCTCCCTTGCCCTCTCAGGGGCCGTTGCC
>TBL_comb47_HYPODRAFT_10002129_pt1 | contig 24793 bp, 28 predicted proteins | sample TroBogypolimnion_40_FD_10682 | JGI IMG/M metagenome (IMG submission 10682)
AGTTTATCGATATTATCTACATCGCCAGGATATTTATTGTTAAACCACTGGCTAAGTGTGGAACTTGAGATTGGAATAGAACCAGAAACTTTTGTTATGCTGGTATCATGATCTTCAATATATTTGGAGAGCGCATTTTGAAGATCGGTGCGAGATAGTTTAGAGTTTTTATCACTCATAGATGACTCCTTCTGAGTTGTTTATGTAAACCGACCGGCTGCCCTTAGTTTGGCGACCGAGGCAGCCGGTCATTTGTTTTTAGAGATTATTTATTTAGTGTAAGAATCTTTTTTATTCTTGTATTTTCTGTCTGTTGGAAAGAGAATTATATTATCCTTAGGATTCTCTTCTTCCTTATTTGGAACTAATAAACTCATATCATAAGTCCCTGTCTTCTGCATTTCTTTATCAATTGCTATTACTTCATCCATCTGAGTTTTTTGAATTATATTACTTTTATACTCCTCAGCATCAATTGGTTTAGAAGAAGCTGAAATACTCAAGGCTATATCATGTAATATTTTATCTGCAGCCGGTCTTACCTTAGGTATATAGGATTTATAAGTTTTCAATTCTTGTTGTTGTCCTTTAATTAAACTTGTAACCTGTGCCTTTGTCATTGGTGTATCTGCTAATGCTTCAGTCCGCATGCCCTGGAACTGACCAGTACCAAGGTATTCATTATTTGTAGCATCAAATACCCAAGCTTCTTCATAATTATTTATATCTCTGCGTAAATAGACTTTTCTTCCTTTCATTCCGCTCATCCATTCAGCAAAGTAATAGAGGCTATATCTTTGATTTATCACAATGCCATTTCTACCAATTGTAAGATCATTCGGAGTAGTTCTCATGCAGAATAATCTTAAGGATCCATCCGTTATCATTTTCAAACCTTCAAACTCCTGTCTGAAAGCTTCTTCACGGCTCCTGCCAAGTAATGTCTTTCCCCAACTTTGATATTTCTGAAGAATATTTGAAACAAAGTATTCAGTGAGTTTTACAAATTCTTCATAGTCCAGAATCTCGCCTCGTTTAATTTGACCTTCCAAAGCTTCAGGACGTTCAATGTGATTGCCTCCTCTATAACCTGGCATCTGTTTGTCCATCCATTGCTTCCATGTCTTCCAATCTCGTTCGATTGTTTTAGCCTGAGCATTGTAAGGTTTTGAAAAATGAACTATTATTTCAAGACTACTCGTTAAACTTCTGACTTTCATTTCGCCAGCTTTATCGAGTAATTTTATAACTCTTCTTCCACCGGCAAAATCCTTGCATCTGTAATCCTTGCCATTATCGATGTATAAAGATTTTGGAATTCCATATTTAGAAGCTGCATTATAAAAAGCCTGGAAGATATGATCAGCATTCGGGTCCTCCCAATGGATGCAATGACCCATCCAGTTACCAGTTTTGAAATCTCTCCATCCAGTTATCCAGGGGAAAACAGGTTTTGAAGTTTTTCTATTATCATTTTCAAAATATTTTAAGTATGCTTTTATATTCTTATCCGGATTATCAGGTAATTTGATTAACGAAGCCTGATCAAGCTGACGGTGATCTGAAACCCAGCAATGTCCAGCTTTTAAATTTGAATAATCCCTGTCCAGGTAACGTGCAAATTTTTTATTGTAAGCTGCTTCGCCATATCTAGCTAGATAAATTGCTGCAGCAGGAACTTCTTTTTCCAGTCGACGTAAAAAGGACACAGGTGAGGGATAAGGACATGATTTATCAGGAACTATACCTTCTAATCTATCGAAAGCATTTCCCCTTGTTGCTTCCCAGCAATTTTCAAGTGTAGGTCTGTTCTGGCAAAGATACATTTGTTTGAAATATTCAAAATCATTATCATCAATAATACTTTTAGAAGCATTCTTTCCATAACCTGGTATCAAGCCGGTGATCCCATATTCTTCATATTCTTTTTTCATCTTCATGAAGTTACCGTAGCTTAATCCCTTTATTGAATATTCATTTGACCAGGTAATAAGAAGTTTGCGAAGTTCTTTTCCCTTAAGTCCAACAGACTCTTTAATTAGTGGCAAGTATTTATCAATATAATTCCTTTGCCAGCCAGGAAGTTTTGAATAAATATCCGTTTCAACTTCTATATCTGATAATTCAGGAGAATAATTGATGTTCTGTGTAATCGATATATTATTAGTTTCTTCCTGAACAGTGGTGTAAGAAATATTTTGATTTATGCCAATTGTGCCTATTATAGAACTATTCATTTGCGGAAGTGATTCGCGATTAATAATAAGTTTATAATATTTGTCCTGAGCATCCTGAGGTAATGAAGTTAAAAGAATTTGATATTGTTTGCCACCATTACCAATAACTTCTTTGGTAATAAATTTCCCTTTATTAATATCTATTTGAATATTTCTAACTTGTTTATTCATTACTTCAGCTGCTTCTCTTACCTTTAACCAAATTTCTTTATTTTGTAGTTCCATAGTTGATCTATTTATGATCGATGTAATTGTGTTAATTTCTATTGTTTTATTTGACTCTAATTCTCTGATAATTTTTTAATAATTGAATAATAGCTTGCTAAAAAACATCTTCCATTCTTCAAACGAATAAAACAAACTTGTCCGGATACAATTGCTTCACCTTCAGCACAACCATATTTGTTAACATGAATTTTATCATAATTTCTGTAAAGAAATATTTGATCTTTGGTTTGAATCTGGGAAGATGTTAGCATAGAGAAGCCTCTCCAAGTAAATCACATGAACACCAATCGTATATCTCAACTTTGCCACATCTTTTTTCTACAACAAAAACTTCGTAATCGAGATAATCAAGCATCCATGAATCCCAATAATATTGCTCATTAAATAGGAGTCCATTCTCAGTTATGATTTTAGGGTCTATCAGCTGCTCTTTCAATTGGAATTCATTCCGAATAATCTCTTCTGAATTCATGAACAAATCATTTGTCATAATTCAAGTTCTCCCTGTGCCTTCAATGCTTTTTCTGCATAATAAATACTGCTCAATAATTCTTTAATTGCGGCTTCAGCTAGTTTCTTATACTCTTTTAATGCCTTAACATCCGGTTTCTCAAGATGATCAACGAACGCCTCGGAAACTCTATGAGTTGAGTTGATGAACTTTTTAACTAATGCCTTCTCTTCGCCCTTTTCAATTTTGAATGAAGGAATTTTAACCGGTGGTAAATGGCCGGTTAAACGGCATTCTAATTCAAGAACATCATATTCCTGAGTTACATTCTGAAAAGCCGGTGACCAGGCAATCGGGAATGGTGTATCATCATTAGCGGAAGCTGCTTTATAAATTAGTGAAGTACTTTTCCCAGCAATCTTTGCAAACTCTGAGACCGGTATCTTCTTTTCATTATCAATCACAAGCTTCGAAAGAGCAAGTTCAAGAGTATCTAAATAATCGAGATGAATTGGAAGTACCATTTTACACTACACCTATTGTTAAATTTGAATGGTTTAATATTTCCTCTTGATTTGCTACTTTTGAAGTGGACAAAATAAACAATTTCACAAATCGAAGAGGAACAATGGCTATTAAAGATCCTAAACCTGAAATATTCTCAGTTGATACTACAATTGGTATTACCGCTGGAATGGTTACAAAGATGTTATCTACAACAGAAGTCCAATTTGAATTTATGGTTAAAAAATATACTCCTGAAAAAGATTTTTTAATGGTATTTAATAGCCTTAAGAAATAAATTGACGAGAAAAATTTAGAATATTGGAATACAATAAAATCGTTAGCTAAAGACTGATCCTTATCAGATGTCTTTATAGTAATCGACAATATTTTCCCTGAAATATTCATATTATTTTTCTGAACTTATGCCGAGTATTTCAGTTTCAATTCTTTTCAGGGTTTCCTGTTTTAGATTAGTATTGCGTTTCCTCGGTTTTGTGGTTAAAAATAAATTAACCAATAATAGCACCTGGGTTATAACAATTACTATTGCAATTATTTTCATTATGACTCCGTTGTGAGATAAATTGATAAAAACATTTATTCTTCTCCCTCTTCCCTGAAATCAATTTTAAGTTTTGCTTTTAGTTCAGGAATAAGAATCCTGTGAAGTGCTGACTCTGCAGTCTTATGTTCTTTATATTGACGTGCTTTGGATATATCGGAAGAGACATGTTTTCCAGTCCAATAAAATTTATGTCCATTCTCGTCAAGAACTAAATAATAATTCATTAATTTGCCTCCTCTTTATCTGCAGGAAGAGTTAAAACACGTTTAATTGTAAAGGGGCTTATTATTAAATCTGATCCAACAGGAAGATTTAATGGTTTCGATTTAAGTGCATTCAAGGCTACATCCTTTTTCTCGAATTCAGTAAAAGTTGTTAATGTAACTTGTTCAACGTCTCCATTATCATAAAAAAGTGTTCCTTCAACTTGCCAGCGTGTTTTTAGAATTATTTGTCCCATTCCAAACTCCATGAAAAATTATAATTCCTTATTGAATAATTGTAATTGCCTTATAATGTCCTCAGATGTAATTTTACTTGTAACATTATTGAGGTGTTTAGATGCTTTCTTATCACTACGTCGCTTATCTATCAGAACTAAAAGAGGAAACTCTAAGTATGCTTTCCGAAGATGAAATAGAATCTTTGAGAAAAGACCTTTCAGAAATAAGAATATTGGGTTATGTGGAATTTTTTCGAGAAAATATTGAGTTAATTCGGGAGCTGGCACGGATGACTCTTTCCCAAAGATTGAAGAGAAAAAAGTGGCAGACCACACCGAAGGATAAACGAATTTTGATATTAGCACTCTATCATTATTATGAATTATCTGAGGCATTTCTTCGGGAAGTATATGACAACTCAATTGATAGTGGCGGCTCTTACAGAACTGTTGCAGATCTTGGAGGAATTTCTGGTTTTCAGTTGTTAGGTAATATTCCTTTTCGTTGGCCTTTTGACGGCAAAGATCCAATCCCTGGAGGGAAAATAAAAATTGTGGATTAGTTTGAGACTTATTATTATTCATAAAAATGCTGCCAGGCTGTTTAGTGATTGAAATAGAATATTATCCATTATGCCGCCTTTAATTCATTTTTAATCAGTTCTGATATTCTTTTTCTCATGACTGGAGCTTTACGTGCACCTGATAAAATCATCTGTACATAAGCAGGTGTTATTCCTAACTTTCTAGCAATTTCTGATTTGTTAACAAACTTTGAATTCATTTTATTTTTGGTCATAAAGTCTTTTTTTGTTAAATAACTGTTACAAATTTTAAACACATTTAAAACCTAAGAAATAACTTATATAATGTCAAGAGTCATTATAAGAATTATCTTATTAATCTTTAGATGCGATTTTACCGGTAAAAACGGGAACGATTTTAATTATAGAGTCTTCTATTTTGGATATAGATAAAAAAGTCGTAGGTCAACGACTAAAATTATTTTTGGAAGCAAGGTTCAAATCTGCTAATGAAGCTGGCATTGCTTTGGGTACAACTGGAGATTCTCTTCGAAATAGTTATTATAATGGAACCTCTCTTCCAGGAGCTAAAATTCTAGCACAGTTAATGTCAATGGGTTGTAGTATAGATTGGCTTTTATTTGGGGATAAGAATATTGGGAAGCAATCAATTGGAGAGAACAGATCATTAATCACAAATCCTGAAATAAATCATATCATCCCACAAAGAGAATTTAGAATTATCGGTTCCATTCCTGCAGGAAGGCAAGGTGAGGTTGTCATACACGATTATATCACAACTGAAGTTATAGATTTGGATCCAAACAATACTGACCTTCTTTTAATCGATGAAGAGTTTGGTTACAGCATGACTCCTTTAATGAAACCTGGTGATCTTGTTGCAATTGATTATAGGAGTAAAGTCTACAATGGTTGTATAGTAGCTGCGAAATGGGATAAGACAAAAGGCGCTATAAAAATATTAAGTATTAATGAGAGTGATACAACTTGGGTTACACTTTTAAGTTATAATATGGCAATACCTCCAATAAATGTGAGACGTAATAAAGTAGTTATGTATCATGTCTTTTGGTGGATTGATCGGGCCCGTCTGAAAAAACATATAAAATAATTCTTTAACTATTTGAGGAAAAATCAAATGAGTATCGAGAAAAGAAAAGTGGGTTTTTATTCGTTAAGGTTAAACAATAATGGAGAGTGTGTTCATCCTTCCCAACTTAGACATCTTATCAAATTTGTTTCCCATTTACCAAAAGAGGAAAGAGGTTATGACATTGGAGAAAATAAATTTTGTAACCTTGAAAGATTAAACATCTCAAAATTTGGGAAAAATATTGATAACCTCACTTTTTTTTCAGGTAAATTTAATCACCGTCCTCCTCTTATCCATCATAAAACTTCCGCTGAAAGAGATAGCCCTAAATTGTTAGAAGAAGCTGAAAAAGAAAATACTCACGTAGCTATAAAATATTTAGATGATGAGGTGATAGTAATTCTTGAAGAACGAAAAGTTGGTGTATCACTTGTCCAAATGTTAACCTACTTCCGCAGGTTTTTAAATATCTTTATTGAAGATAAACCAGAAGAAAGGGAAAGGTTCAATATAAAATTTAGTATAATTCCAAAAGATGATTTTTACAAAGAAATTAATAAATTAAAAAGAATATCTTATGGTGAAATCTATTCGGATAAATCAGTCTTTACAAATGAATATGAAGGTTTAAGAGAGACTGAAAATTTCCAATTAGATCATGAAATGATCCTAAGAATAAAATCTAAACGAGGGTTTAATATCCAAAATGTTATTCGTAATGTATGGAATATGGACAAGAAAAAAGTAAGAAAAATTAGAGCGTATGGTGTCGGGCAGGATGGAAATGCTGTCTTACTGGATACTGATATTATGAAAAAAATTGAGTATGTTTCTGTTGAATTAAACTCAGTTACAGGTATAGTAAAAGCTGAGACGATTTTTCCCAAATTTGATCAAATATTAATCGACTTTAACAATTAATGTATATAAGCTTTATTCATCCGTTATTCGATTATTTCAAAACGTTGAAAAGACAGGAATTTGTCTATGAATGGATAATTCCCATAGTAATTGGAATAATCTTTTATCTTTGTTTATTGGGATCTATTCATTCTGATATAATAAAAGAATTTAATGGGTATATAATTAATTTTATAGCTATTCTTATCGGATTTTCCATTACATGTGTGGTCATCCTGGTCGGAAGTGAAAGTCAGAATATTAAAGATTTGAAAGAAAAGGATTCAGAACGTAAGTTAAATAATAAACCTGTAAGATTGTATCAGTTAATTTTAATTTGCTATATATATTCAATCATTATTGAAATATTCACTTTAGTTTATGTTCTGATGGTTATATTATTAGTTGATCCCTTTATAAATAACCAACCTTCGATGACTTATAAATATTTTACAATTGGGACATTTATATTACTTCTCCATATTATACTCCTTACTATTAGAAACATTACAAATTTTTATTTTTCTTTTTGGACTGTTAAAAAAATGAAGATACTTGAAGAATATCCAGCTAATTAATTTCCAAAAGATAAGTCCTATCATTTCCTTGGGATTATATTTCAATTTGGTTTATGATTTTACGATCTACAAAATTCGATAGAGAAAGGAGAGAAGTTTACTCTGATTTTCGTAATGCGTTATCGGATAAATTTTCTGATAATTGCTATTCATATTTAATTCCTCCGCTGCCAGGGCATATTAAAAATAAGGAGATTTTTTCTACAGAATCCGAACCCACCGGGGCCTACCCCGGATCCAAAAGAAAAGTAAAGACTAATCCTTATAAAGTAACCTGTACCTGTGATGATTATTTTAAGAAAGCAGCTCTTTATCCGGAGAGAGATATTAGAACTATTTGTATCCATCTGTATAAATCTTTCAATATCGATAATGCATACAATGAGAATCCACATGGATATACCGATGAACTAACAACATTACTTTTATCAAATCAATTTCTTTATGGTCCCGAATGTCTTTATAAATTAAATTTTAAAGATCAGGATTTTTACATCGGAGTTAAAAAACAATCTGCGTGGGTTAATTTTTATATCAAGTTAGAACAGTGGATTCGCTTCAGTTATAATTCAACAGATAAGCATTGGTCATATAATAAGAAACCAAAATATTCAAGAAGTTATATCAAATTACTTAAGGGATTCATTAATTAATAAAAATAATTACTTCATTAACTGAAAAGGTATCAATAATGAAACATTTGTATGGTCTACTTTTCATCCTTTTATTTTGTTTCTTCAATTTTAATTGTCATTCAAATGATAAAGAGATTTCACAAAAAGCACATGAAAATTATTTCAAAGGCGCACCAGAAATTGATCATTCTGATCCAATAAATTTAATTAAAAGCTTCTGGGCTTATGAAACTTGGAGAGATTCTGTAATAGTTGGCCATGAACCAGATACAACCACATATTATTTTGCCATTTTTTCAACTGATTTTAAGAAATATTCATTCAATGAATTTTTTAATGAAAAGAAAGGATTAACTTGTTTTAGACAAAAGAATCAAATTGATAAAGTTGAAACCCAGGGTGATTTAATGACTATTGTTTATACAAAGCAATTACTTTCATCGGAAGCCGATGCAAAGTATAAAGATTTTAAATATTCATTAGTAAAACAAAACAATAAATGGTACATAGACAATTATTATAAAAAATGCGTTATATGTGAGGGTACAGGAAAAGAGAGAGATTATTCTTATAGCTCAATAGTATCCTACAAAGATTGTCATTATTGTAATGGTCTCGGTTGGCAAAACTATTTGAGGAATTGAAAATTTGTTAATTATAATATTTATTAAGTCCTTGATAAAAATAATATATATTTTTATCAATTAACTATTGGAATTCTATATGGCTGCTGGTAAAATTTCAGCATTAAAATCATTGCTTATTATTGGTTCTGCATTATTATTTTTTCTAATTCTTATTTCTATTTCAAATGGTAATTGCCATGACAATACAACTGATGATTATAAACTTCGAAAGGCTAAGGAAGATGAGAAGCAAAATGTTATTGAATTAGCTAAAGGAAATATAACTCAATATCTTATGGACAATTTGCATGATAATCTAAGTTATCAACCAGTTGAATGGGGGGGATTAGTACCAGCTAAATTAAAAGGCTATAGTTATGGGATGATTCATACGTATAGGGCAAAAAATGCATTTGGTGCCTTAAGATTGCAGGAAGATTTGTTCTTAATGGATAATGATTATAAAGTTATTAGAGTTCATAAGGTAAGATGATTATTCTGCCATTATGGCAGACAGTTTTTAAATATATTAATCGCACCTTTTGAATATTATTATTGTAGGTCATTTATAAATGTTTCGAATTTGCAACAAAAATTGGGTGCGATTTAAAATATTAATCGCAGCTTTTAAATCGCAGCTTTGAAATAAAAGGTGCGATTAATATTTCATTGGAATGATTTATAATAGTCTATTCTAAATCTGAGTTTGTTTTGTAATTGGCTTATAAACGCAATTTAAAGGCTCTTTACGGCAGGATTAAATATTATTCGATATATGTTTCAATATTCTCAAACTAAGTGTCATTTTTGGCAATAATAAGGTAAAAGTGGCAATTTATCTCAAACTAAAATTTTCCATTTTTTCAGCTCTAACCCTTTATATATCAATAATTTGTGGTGAACCTTTGTAAACCATAAGATTCTCAAATTACCTGATTAATTATAAAAAACCAATCCCACGTGGCTCTCAGGTGCCTCTCAAATGCCTCTCACGTTCCAAAAAGCGAGGATGAAGACAGATTAACGACAGCATTGCGGCAGAATCATTCCAGTACCTTTTCTTAGTCATTCCAGTATGTTTCTATATAAAGAGCAGTAGGGACCACCCTGAGTATCGTTTTGAGGCATGGAAATGTCAAACTTTAATACATTACGTTTAGGGAAGACAGAGAAAAGTATAATGAAGAGGAATGGGAAAGCGAGGAAAAGAAGTATGGCTATCGGGGTTGAGTGAGAATAGAAACGGGGGATTAGAAAAATGCAAAGAGCCATGGAGGGTTTGTGAGTGCAAAGGCAAACCGGGAGTAAGAGGGGAAATGTTAGGGGAGCAAGAAAGAGGTGGAGGAGGCAAACTATGGAAATTCACTAAATCTCTTATTATATTTATTATTAAAACATTAAATATGGCGGGTAGTTTATGGCAACAGTAAGAAACTCAGAATTTGCCGGATACAAAGGGAAGCTAGGGAAAATAATATTCCGTACAAGGTACGGGAAGACAGTTGCATACCGGATTCCGGAGAATTTCAAAAAAAGTGAAAGTGAAGCATCAAAGGCGAACAGGAAGAAGCTAAAGCCGATGGCACAATTTGCTTCAAATATTTGTTTACTGCCGGAGCTTAAACAGATATGGCAATTGGAGAGAGAAACCAAGGCCACATCAGCTTATCATAAAATTGAGAAGAAGAATGCGATTTTTTTTAATCACTTTCATCCAACAATAAATAACGAGATTGTACCGGGCGGATTTGGATGCCAGCGGGATGGCGCTATACTGAATAAAGATGAGATGAGGATTAACATATCATTCCCTGACAGACCCGTGGTGGATGAGGAGGATATGGAGTTTCTGAAAAGGTATCTGGTGATAGCAATTATTTGTTTTTATGATCCGGTGAATAAAAAGGATGAGGATTTTGCATTTTATAATATTTACAAGAATATTTCAAATTGGGAAATGTGGAATCCGATAGAAGCGCGATATCAGTTTTCTGAAGAAGAGGGGAAAATATTTTCTGAGTACAGGAAAAGTATTTTGTATTATACTGTAATAGCATGTGATGCTGAAGGATATTATTTAGGACACTCGTTTAGTTACAGTCTTGAGTTTGATAATATTACGGGACAAGAAGAAACATTGAAAATAAAGTAATATGACTGACAAAAAAATAAGATGGGGCATAATAGGCTGCGGGGATGTAACAGAGGTAAAGAGCGGACCGGCATTTCAGAAGGCTGATGGATCGGAACTCACGGCTGTAATGAGGCGGAATGGTGAGCTAGCACGTGATTATGCAATACGGCATAATGTTCCAAAATGGTATGAGAGCGCAGATATGCTGATTAACGATCCGGAAGTTGATGCGGTTTATATTGCAACGCCGCCTTCGACGCATAAGGAATATACGATAATGTCGGCAAGGGCGGGAAAACCAGTTTATGTTGAAAAGCCAATGGCCATAAGTTACAGAGAATGCGTAGAGATGGCAGAGGAATGTGAAAGGTTAAATGTTCCACTTTTTACCGCGTACTACCGGAGGGCATTGCCAAGGTTTCTGAAGATAAAGGATTTGATTGAGAATGGAGCGATTGGGGAAGTCCGTGCGGTGAATGTTCGCTATTTTTCGAGACCGTCGTTGAGTGATATGAACAGAATTTACAACTGGCGGGTTGATCCTGCGATTGCAGGTGCGGGATATTTTTTTGATTTAGCTTCGCATACACTGGATCTGCTGCAATATTATTTTGGTTCAATTGTAAAGGCAGAGGGGAGCGCAGTGAACCAGGGGAAATATTATACGGCTGAAGATACGGTAACAGCATCGTTTGTTTTTGAAGGTGGGATGCCGGGGAGCGGGATGTGGTGTTATTGTGCAGATGAGAATCTAGACCGGTGTGAAATAATTGGGTCAACGGGTAAGATAGTTTTTGCGACATTCGGGGATGCGTCTGTGGTGATAAAGAGGGGGGAGGTTATAGAGGATTTGAATATTCCGCATCCTGAGCATGTAGAGCAGCCGCTGATTCAGCTAGTGACAAATGAATTGCTGGGGTTGGGGGAATGTCCGAGTACAGGAAGGACGGGGATGATGACGAGCTGGGTGATGGATAGAATACTTGAGAGGAGTTAAATATTAATGAGTAAATTCAAAATCATTAATGTTCCGACTTTCTTGACATTATAAAAGCAGCAAAGTAATTTATAAATACATATTATATCGGAATGGTAAAATGAATCTTCTTCCCTTAAAATTCTCGCTCAAGGTTGATGATATTATTTCCTATGCTGAATTGGTGGCTGTTGAAAAAGCTAATTTGCAGAAAGGGATGAATTTTAAGATAAATCCTAATTATTCTATATTCTTGATGTCAATCCGGAAAGGGGCTCCTTATGCAGACAAATTTGATTCAAAAACCAATACTCTGATTTATGAGGGACATGATGCACCCATAAATGAAAGCGATAATCCAAAGGAAACTGACCAGCCACTTCATAATAAACATGGAAATATTAATGAGAACGGGAAATTCTATATTGCAGCTCATGCCTACAGGCAAGGATTGATTCCAGAAGCACATAAAATTAAAGTATATGAGAAATTAAGGGATGGAATCTGGTGTTATAAGGGGTATTTTAATTTAGTTGACGCTAAAATTGTTAATACCGGTAAAAGGAATGTATTTAAGTATTATTTACAACCGACGGAAATAAAGAAGTACAAAAAAGAAGAATATTATAATATCCATACCAGATTGATTCCAACGGAAGTAAAACTGGAAGTTTGGAAAAGGGATAAGGGAAGATGTGTTGTTTGTGAAGCGACTGAGAATTTACATTATGATCATGATTTACCTTTTTCAAAAGGCGGGACAAGTCTAACTGCAAAGAATGTGCGAATTTTGTGTATGAAGCATAATCTTAAGAAATCTGGTAAAATAATGTCGTTTATTGCAATTTGAAAATTTAAGTCTACTTCCCAAGGAAATGTTCAATAGCTTTAAATACCCTCTTGTCATGGACCATGAGGGGATGGAGTAAAACAGGGATAGTATTTTCTTCACCTATTGGGAGGCGGGAGCTTGAGGCAGGTCTGATTGTGAGATCGTAGGGAGACCAGATTGAAACTACTTTTACTTCTTCTAATTTTTGCACATCTGAATTCAAATCATTAAGAAAATCACTTCCGGGGCGCATTTGTTTACAGCCAGTGTTTGCTATTAGATATGCCCTTTTGGTTCCGTGATGAGGCGTTGAAATAGAAATAAAGCGATCTACTCTTTTCATTCCATCAAGACGCTGAAGGTAATAACGGCAGATAAGTCCACCCATACTGAAACCAACAAGATAGAATTTTTCTTCTGCTGGAATATTTTCATCGATATATGTTTTGAGCTGCAGGGCAAGTTTATCTAATCCTATTTTTCCTGTACTGGGTGAAAGGGAAGGAGTGAATGTGCGGAAGCCATGATTTCTGAGAAACGCAGCCATCTTTTTGTAAATGTTGATGAAATGAAAAATACCGTGAACAAATACAACGGAGCGGGAGATTGACATTTGAATATTCTTAGTTCAAATTTTTCATAGAAGATAGTAACAGTTCGGCTTTTTTGGTTACATTCTGTTTCAATAGGAACATGAGAAAACTATTTCTGTACTCATCAATATCGGGATATAATTTTATCAGATTTTCATATCCAGCCAGGGCGTCATAGTTAAGCCCGAATGATTCCAGGCATTTAATAAACAGGTAATTATCAACAGCGGAATTTACATCAAGATCATGGCGAATATTTTCAAGTGAATCAGTCGTAATTTTCCAGGCGGCATCAGATAAAAGAGAAAAAGAGCAGGTATCGGTTTTTACATCAGGGTTAGAAGAATTATAAATAACCCAATAGTAATTTTTATCTTTCTCAAGTTCAAATTTATTCAGATCAATTGAGACGGTAGTGTCTTTTGTTTCCACTCTACAAACAGGTTTGTTTCCATCGTCGATTAATTTAAATGTATAATTTGTTCCATTTCCTGCAGAATACCAGGCAGGATGTAAATAGGTATCGAGCAACCGGCTTGTTAAGGGAGCGTAATTTTCTATAACACCCACTCCACTGCTTACAACAGAACCTTCAGATTTTATATTTTCGGATTTCTTATTGTTTTTTATTGATTCGGTAATAATCTGGTCGGCAATTTTCTGAAGACCAGGACTAAGTTTATGTTTTGTATTAACTAAATCAGAAAGTTTATAAATTCCTGCATTATTTATTTCGAAGGATCTTCCATTGCTGCTAATTAGCCCTATATAACCTTCAGATTGAAGTTTAAGAATGTCATCAATAGAAAGTATGTCACCAGTACATACAGGTTTCCAGATGTTGGAGTTTATTTTTCCGGCCGTGATGTTTTTTGAGGCAGCAATTACACGATAAAGTGTTCCCTGCGGAAATATATTAGAAGCGACAGTAAGAATAATGAATATGAATAAAGTGATCCTTGTGAATTTTACCTTGTTATGTTTCATCAACTACAATCTTTTATTTGTTTTTATAAAATGAACTGTTTAATTACCAGAAATTTATTGTTTTCTAATAAAAATAAACTGGCCACCCTCATCCCCTGTGTTTTTTAAGGGATTATATTGTGGTTCTTGTTCCGAATTATTGATAACAGGTTTTTCAATATTATTAAACAAGTCGCGTGCTGAGAAATATTTACTTCCCATTTCTTTTAAATATTTCAATAAATAATACGTAAAGACAGAATGATTATCCTTTCCGCCGTCAGCAACCGGCTGTATATTTCCGGAAGTCATGGCAAACCTTGAAGCTTTACTGTAACTGTCGATTATATACCGGTCTGATTTTTCAAAAGGAAGTTCAGCTGTCTGACCTCTGAACAAGTCACCCGTAAAACAAGCATCAGCAATAAGTAAAATATGTTTTGAATTTATTCCATTTATGAATGTTTGTATATCTGAATTGGATATAAACGATACGATTGAATTTGAAGTAGCGTCAACAGGAACCCAAAAACCTTTGTTATACTGTTTTTTGAAGTCTCCATGACCAGAATAAAATATAAGCAGATTATCATCTGCAGTTACTTTGTTAGAAAGGTCTTCAAATGCTGAAATAATATTAGCCCGGGTCGCTTCATTATCGTATAGTGCCTTTATTTCGCTAAACCCATATTCCTTTTTAAGTTCATCCTCCATGCATTTAGCATCATTGACCGCGTTTTTCAAAATGGGCCATGTCCCGGAATATTTATCAATCCCTACAATAAAAGCATAAAATTTACCAGCATTTATAATTGCAGTCTCTTTTTTTGTAATGTAAAAAGTATCAATTGTTACATTATCTTTAGTATCTATAGCTTTAATTATAAGTTTATTTTCACCTTTATTTAGAACCAGATCAGAATTAAAATGATTATACTCGTCAATTTCAGATAAACTCCCATTAACATAAACATCTTTTATTCCGGATTCATCTTCAGCAATGCCCGAAATATGAAGCACATCTTTTTTAGTTACAATTTTAATTCCTCTTTTTGTTTCCGGTTCTATTATTATAATATTAGGGCCTTTTTTATCAAGATATACATCCTCAGCAAGTTTTTTAGGGTTGACTACAGTTTCTACTTTGACAGGTTTCACTGAAATATTATCAGCATCTTTTTTAATCTCTTTATCCTGTTTCAAAGTATTTTGTGTGATTACAGGTGCAGGGGCAACAGGGATTTCTTTTTGAGGGACATCCTGTAATTTGTTCAGATAAAACTGGTTTTCATCGGATGGAATGGATGCTTCAGATAACTGAAAATTATCCTTTGCCTTGTTTTTCTCTCCAAGGTTAAAATATGCTATTGCTAGTTTCCTGTATGGAACATACTCAATGTATTTCATACCATAAGTTCTTTTATTTACAGATTCTTTAGGATCTAATGAAATGGCTTTCAGAAAAGAAGTAACTGCAGATTGGTAGTCTTTCCCATCAAGATAGTCCAGTCCATTTTGATAGACCTCAAAGAATTTTTCCTGCCCATAAATAATTTTTGAACCAGCACCTGCAAACAGGATTATAAACAGAATAGTTATTTTATAAGAATTAAATAAATATTTTCCCTGATATTCCTTTTGCATATTAGTGTCTCACTATTTGAAATAATGGAGGCGCACGGAGCGCCTCCTTATGATTAAAAATATACTATTGTTGACAACATAAAATTATTGTATTTAGCAGTATAATCATAACTGTACTCTGAAAGATCAAAATTACGTTTACGGTCTTTGGATATCCGATATTCGTAAGCGGCATCCACAGATAATCTTGCGAAAGAAGCACCTATTCCGAAAGTAAGAATATCTCCTATTTCGGTTTTATCATAAGTAGTAACGTTATTATTTACAGAGCTGCTTGCTTCAAGTGTCGGGTCATTCCTATACCCAATCCGGAGAGGAATAACAAGATTCCGGGCAATGATAGAATATTCTAATCCTACCCTGAATTGATTCAGGTTTTCATTCATATCACTCATATTTGAAATCACTTGAGAATATGAATCTTTCAAACCTAATACATCTGTTTTGTTTTTCCAGGCTCTGTATTCATAATCTGCTGCAAGCAGAAGATTATCGTTAACTCTGAATGAAACACCGCATCCGATCATTACGGGCATAGAAATATTATCATAATAATCGAATACCTCGGTTGGATCGGTATACGTATAATCATGTTTTAATGTAAATGGAGTTTTTGCAGTTAGACCTAATTTCATTGGAAAATTTAATGAGGAAAAATCAAACAAGGTACCGATAATAAAATTTATACCGGATATTTTAGTGATGTTGTTACTATAATTCTGTGTAGGATCAATATTTGTGTAAGTAAAACTTCCACCGCCCAGCCAATAATTAGTTGTAAAACCAATTGAAAAGACGCTGCCAAGAGAAACAGATGCAGATCCTGACAGTGTTGATAAACCACCTGTTCTTTTGGAGGAATGATTAGGAAAAGTGTAGTCATAATAATTATCGGTAACTTTTTGATAACATACACCGAAAGAGAATTGATTATCAGAAACTTTAACAGGGTAAACAATGCTGCCGAACAAAAAATTAGCAAAGTTATTTGACTGGTAAGTGTTTTGAGCTGGATTATACGGGTAATCAAAATTGTATTGAGCAAAATTTAATTTTCCGACAACTGATATCTCGGGTCTTACTAACTGAACTAACCCGGCGGGATTCCATGAAATTGCAGTTGCATCGTCAGCCAGACCAATAAAAGCTGATCCCATTCCTGCTGCTCTGGCACCTGCTCCGAAAATATTGAAGTTTTCGTCCTGCGCAAAAAGAGGGGCAGAAAGAAACAGAACTATTATTAAGAATAAAATATTTTTCATAAGATATGTTCGCTTATAATTTGTTTTTATGAGTTAAGGGTTTTTTATCTAAACGGGCATTCACTTTCTCGCCTAAAAATATTTTTTGAGTTTTAGGAATGCCTGCGGGCTGTAATTTACCTAACTCAGGTTTATACGTTGAAACCGAGGGTTGTGTTTTTTGATCATACCATGGATTAGAACTCTTCAAAAGAGTTGAAGACCAGCACAATTGACTGTTATTGATTTTTGCTGGAATTGTTAATGTCCAATAAGAATAATAACCGCTATTGTCATACCAAAAAGCTTCAACTTTACATGTTGGATTCCAAAGGTAATAGCCGATTCCGTATGTTGCTTTATCGTTTGGAATATATACATTATCGGTAGTTATATCACTGTTATCAGCATTTACAACGATGGGAGCATAATTATGAGTGCTACCGTTTTGCATTTTTAAGTAAAACACATCATCACCTGTTTGTAAATCGAAAGAGAATGTGTTCTGCCCATTTGTTATCTTAGTATCAGACCAGTAAATAGTTCGACCAAGGACGGTTCCTGTTGTTGTTGATCCGCTTGTATATGCAGAATAAGAAAATGAGTAGGGAATTGTAGGAAAAGTAAACATAACACTTTCATTGGGATCAACAGTTTGAGTAACTGATCCGATAGTAATAGTAACAGTTGTAAAAACTGTATTATTAAATTGAACTTGCATTCCACTAATAACGATCATCCTGACAGGGATTGTTACAGTACTGAATTCAGTAGTAACAAATATATTGCCATAATAAGTTCCAGGGCTGTAATTTGTTCTGTCGACGTAAACTGAGCTTACCGAAGGGGAATTACTGGAACAATAACCATGTGATGTATAACTTAGTCCGTTTGTAGTATAAAAGGAAATCCAGGCCTTATCAGTGGACAGTGTATAATTGAATCCACCGCTGCCGGAGTTTGAAACACTTATATTTGTATAGTATGCCATTGATCCGTAGTCAATTGAACCGGCATCTACAGATAAGATAGGATGCGGCATGACAAGGTTGTCATTGTCATGACATGCTGAGAAAAAAAATGCTATAAAAATTAATAAGGGGAGAAAGGAAAGGGTGCGTAACATTTGGAGTCCTCCTGCTTGCTGTGTTAAAGAATAAATTTTAGGCCCAATCTTAAAATAATAATCTCAAATAAAAATTACTTAAAACGTAATTTATATCCAAAATTAGTACTCAATTAGCAACTATTGTTATAATTTAATAATACAACTATAAGCTCACCAATATTTAAATTTGAAACGTTAAACAATAGATATATTAATCTGCCTATAGGAAAATATATATTTTATCCATAAGTGGAGATCAAAATTAAACTATTGGAAAAAATGTATGAATAACATGAGTGGTTTTTATCACATCAAATTTCCCGGGCGCGATTAAATTTCCATTCTTTGAATAATTGATATTAATAAATAGGAGGAAATATGCCTGAAACTAAGACTGCTGATGATTTAAAAAAGAGTTTGCGCGGACAATTGATTCAACCCGGAGATAGGGAATATGATAATAGCCGTTCAGTATACAATGCAATGATTGACAAGAAGCCCCGAATGATTGCGGTTTGCGCTGATACTGCTGATGTAATTACTGCCGTTAACTTTGGACGCGAAACAAATATGCTCATGTCTATTTTCGGAGGAGGACATAATGCAGCCGGACTTGGTGTCTGCGACGACGGACTTGTTATAAATCTTTCAAAGTTAAATTATACTCGGGTTGACCCAACAGCCAAAACTGTTATTGTCGGAGGCGGATCTACATGGGGGGATGTGGATCATGCTACTCATCCATTTGGTCTTGCTGTTCCTGCAGGAATTATTTCAACTACCGGCGTAGGAGGACTTACACTTGGGGGAGGAATTGGATACCTCTCACGCAAATATGGTTTAACGATTGATAATCTTCTTTCTGTAGACATGGTTCTTGCAGATGGAAGTTTCGTAACTGCAAATGAAAAAGAAAATACAGACCTCTTCTGGGCTGTGCGGGGAGGCGGAGGTAATTTTGGAGTTGTGACTTCATTTAAATATAAACTTAATCCTTTACATACTATTTATGCAGGGCCAATGCTCTGGAATATTGAAAAAACTGATGAAGTAATTAAATGGTACAGGGATTTTACCGCTGATATGAATGAGGATCTGAATGGATTTTTTGCCACGCTGACTGTGCCCCCGGGACCTCCATTCCCTCAGCACCTACATAATAAGAAAGTGTGCGGAGTAGTCTGGAGTTACACAGGTCCATTGGAAAAAGCTGAAGAAGTATTTAAGCCAATACGGAAATACGGACCGCCCATACTTGATTTAGTCGGACCAATGCCCTATCCGGTTCTTCAGAGTTTATTTGACGGACTACTGCCTAAAGGACTGCAATGGTACTGGCGAGCTGATTTTATAAATGATATTCCGGATGAAGCGGCAGCTATTCACAAGAAATATGGTCTCGATCTTCCAACTGCATTATCAACTACGCACATTTATCCAATTGACGGAGCTGTACATAGAATAAAAAAGAATGATACTGCTTTTGCTTACCGTGATTCAAGATGGGCTCATGTGATTGTAGGTATTGATCCTGACCCCAGGAATAAGGAAAAGATTACTGCATGGACTAAAAACTATTACAACGAAGTTCATAAGTTTTCAGCCGGCGGCGCTTATGTGAATTTTATGATGGATGAAGGGCAAGATCGTGTTAAGGCTTCATACGGCGAAAACTATGACAGACTTGCGAAGATAAAAGCTAAATATGATCCTCATAATATATTCCGGGTGAATCAGAATATACGACCGGCATAAAAGATTTATTTTAAGAGAAGCATCTTTTTGGTTTGAAGGAAATTGCCGGACTGAAGTTGATAAATATAAGTGCCGGATGGTATTTTGTCCGCGTGAAACTCAACTTTGTAATTTCCGGCTTCCTTATTTTCATTAATGAGCGTTGCTGTTTCCCGGCCAAGTATATCGAATACTTTAATTGTTACATATCCTTTTATTGGGAGGGAATAATTAATTTCAGTTACGGGATTAAAGGGATTGGGATAATTCTGTTCAAGTAGAAACTTTGACGGTAGTTCAGGCGCTGCTGAAATTTGACTACTGTATACAAAAAGGCCATTTAGATCAGTCTGCTTTAACCTGTAGTAATATTTATTTACCATACCTGGAATATCTATAAATGAATAACTATTGGGAGCGCTGCTTGTGCCATGACCTTTAACAAAACCTATATTTAGCCACTCAGAATTTTCTGCATCTTTTCTTTCAATATTAAAGCCAAAGTTTTTGTTTTCAGAAACAGTTTTCCATGACAATTTAATCTTATTGCCTTCGGCTATACCCGAGAATGAAACTAATTCGACAGGCAGGGGAGTTAATTTTACATCGCACACCATTTGTCCCGTTCCATCAGGATCCAAGTACTGCTGTAGATTTGAATACTGAGAGTTAAAATTATTAATTAAGGCAGTAGCTTCAGGAGAATGTCCGCACCCATTTATTGTGCCTCCTTTTAAATCACCAATTACATTTCCTGTCTTATCGAAAACGGGGCTTCCGGAAGAGCCGGCTTCGATTGCTCCCTGTATTACATTGGCAATAGTAAACTCAGGATATGCATATACAACTGTCAAGACTGCTCCTTTTTTCACGTCTCCCTGAGGATGACCGAACAAGTAAATTGTATCATTAGTTCTGACATTAGGAGTTAAATTCCAACCAAGAAGTTGAAAACTAAAATTGTCCGGGAAACCATTCGGCGGAGCCTGTAATTCAAAAAGCACTCTATCTGCTGAACTATCAATGGCAAGTACATTTATAGTTGTTGTTATTGATACCGGCTGCGGAGGCTGAGTCTGGTTGTTACAATCAGGAAACTCGTAATTGAAATCCATAGTGAATGTTGTTGTATCTCCCGGAAGAACATCTGACGGGAAATCATGCAGTTTAGTGAGAGCGAGAGGTCTTCCATCATTAGATAAATTATTGACCATATAGGCTGTGCTGAAGCCTTCAATTTTAAATACTGCCGGAATAAGATAAGTGAAGGCACTAAAAAGATTGCATCGTGCATTCAGATTGCATGGGGCTGAAGTTCCGAAATCTGAAGGATATCCAGGTTCATTATTTTTAGCTGATACTGCTGCAGGAGCGAAAAATGAAGGAGATAATAAAAAACAAAGCACCATAAGTCTATACATTCAGCATTCAATCATAAGTAGTTAAACATACCGCAAAGGATATATAAAAAAGTTTAGTATGAATGTATTAGCAATCGCTCTTTAAGGCAGCGGTGATGATTGGCAACCCATTTTTCGGTACCATAGTCTTTACCTATTGAATTGTTTGTTTTATATCAATGAAGAAGAGTGATGCGGAGCCAAAGAAAGGTAAAGCGTTATTTAATTAACACCATTTTATTTGTTTGGATGAAGCTTCCAGCCTGCATTTTATAGAAATAAGTTCCCGAGTTTAATCTGCCGGCGTTAAACACATAGTTATAAATTCCAGGTTCTTTAACTTCATTTATTAATGAAGTTATGTGTCTTCCAAGAATGTCATAGACATTAATTGAGACAAAACATTTTGCAGGAATTGAGTAATCAATTTCAGTGGTTGGATTAAATGGGTTTGGATAATTCTGTTCTAAAGAAAAATTAGAAGGTGTGGCCTGACTAACTTCAATTTGGCTGCTGAATGAAAACTGGCCATTGATATCTGTCTGTTTTAACCTGTAATAATATTTATTCGCTTTATCCGGGATATCAGTAAAAGAATAAGAATATGGGGAGCTGCTGGTCCCATGTCCCTGAACAAATCCAATTTTAGTCCATCCGGTTTTAAATTCATCATTTCTTTCTATGTCAAAACCCAGATTTCTCACTTCGGTTGCGGTTTTCCAGACCAATTCAATTTTATTACCATAGATACTTCCTGAAAATGAGATCAACTCAACAGGAAGAGGAACTGTCTTCGCATTGCATATATTCTGTCCGGTAGAATTCGGGTCTAAAAACGGCAATATATCGTCCCACTCTTCGGCGATATTATTTATTATGGCAGTAGCTTCAGGATCATTTCCACATCCGTTCAATTCACCGCCGCCGATGTCTCCTATAATTCTGCCTGACACATTTATCACCGGGCTGCCGGAGATTCCATATTCCAAAGCTCCCTGGGAAATATTTGCAAAAGTAACTCCGTTACCAACATAGATTACGGTAAGAACAGCGCCTTTTTTCACATCGCCGGAAGGATGTCCAAACATGAAAAGTGTATCATCTGCATCAATATCAGGATTAATATCCCAGCCGAGAAGTTGAAAATTAATATTTGCCGGGAAGCCTCCCGCGGGAGTTTGCATTTCAAAAAGGACTCTGTCCGAACGATCATCAGAAGCTAAAATTTTAACCAATGTAGTGATGGTTATTCCCGGTGGTTCCAGAGTTTGATTATTACAGTCTGGGAATTCATAATTAAAGATGAAAGTTAATGTGGTTGTATCTCCGGGGTCTAAATCTCCGGGGAAATCATGGAGTTTAGTTATACCAAGGAGTCTTCCGTCATTCAATAAATTATTTATCAGATAGCCTGTGCCGTAATTCTCTATCTTAAATATTGCGGGAATAAGGTAATTGAAAGGAGTAAAAACATCGCAATGTGCATTTAAATTACATGGGAGAGAAGTACCAAAGCCAGATGTCTTGTCATAGTGGTGGTTTAAATTATCATGAAACTTCTTCGGTTGAGAATAATATGAAGAGGCAGTAATAATTACTAATATAACTATTTTGGTCAGGCTCATTCAGTCAGAAGTCGTTAAATGTATAACTTAAAATAATAAAAAAATGTTATTATCTCTAAAGCATTATTAAAAGACATAAAAAAAATAAGTATAACTACCTATATTAAATGTTTAGAATATGCTTCTAAATGAAGGCTTGTATTAACTCAGCGTTAAAAATCCATAAAAGTATTTAATAATTAGCAATAAACAGTTTGAATTTTTAGTAGTTGTACCGATGTATTAAATTAAAAAAGTTTTTAATTTTGATGCAGAAATATTTTATAGGAGTTAGGATGGCCAGGTTTATGCTTCCTCTAATGTCCATTATATTTTTCATTTCATTTCTTATTTATTCACAATCTGATCCCTCAGATCTAATAATTAGTCATTTCGGAAACCAAAAGTTCCTAAAAACCAAAAAAGAAATGATGAAGTATAAATCCACGCAGGACGCAGATCTTATTATTGACATAGACACATTCCAGGCAAAATATACTAAGGACAGATATTATGTTTGGAATAAACTTCCCTTATCATCAAATTTCAGGATGCCCATTCTTGATGCCGATGGAAATGGCAAACTTGAATATTACGGAGTAAAACTGTATGACACCTTGTGCGGAAAGGTTTACGAATTAAACAAATACCCAAAACTTCTTTATACATTCGCTGATACATTCCGGTGCTTTTGGGATGCCGCCTCGATTCGTGGAGACGGCATTAAAGATATAGTAGGGACCGGAAACGGCAATAAAATGTTGTTTTATAAGCAGAACTCACCCAATAGTTTGATAACGCAGCCGGAATTTGTCTTCAACCCGAATGAAATTGCACAGCAGCCGGATAATCTTACATTTTATGACATTGACGGGGATGGAGTTCAAGAACTGATATTTTTTCTTTTTGCAGGAAGCAGTGACAGCGTTTGGGGTTATTCGAATATTGTGGCAAAATATAATCCTATAATAAATAATTATGAAATTGTTTATTACAACCGCCCTCCGGATTATTACACTTTCGGTATTGTAACAGGTGACTTTGATAATAATGGGAAAAGGAATTTTGCCACGGGAAGCATTGATGGGGAAATGTATGTCTATGAATACGTAAGCGGGAATAAATACAGGATTCAGTATCAGCAGCAAATGGAGTGTTATAATCTTTACCTACAGGGATTTTCACATGATATGGACGGCAACGGCAAACCTGAATTATGGATAGGTGGAGATTTCAGCAGTGATGAATATGGAGGAGTGACAAGAATATTCGCATTTGAACCAACAGGGAATGATAGTTATGAACAGGTTTACCAGATTGATATCAGGGGTATATTTTCGGGTTCTATAGGGGACATCAGAGTTGCCGATTTTGATAACGACGGAAAAGAAGAAGTTATGGTTATGAATGGAGGAATTATGTTTTTCATCAAAAACAGGGGGCCTAAAGATTATTACTGCGATTTTATATATCAGGACCCAATGGCCGATACAACTGATATAAGGAATTGGGGTGTCGATGCAATGGACCTTGATAATGACGGCATACCGGAATTATTAAGTTTTAATACAAAAGATAGTTATGTCTCCTATTCTGAAACTTTACTGTTGAAAAGAAATAAGATTACAGGCATATCAGATGAGGGAAACAAACAGCCCAGCGATTTTAATTTATATCAGAATTATCCCAATCCATTTAATGGGATGACCAGGATTAAATTTTCGGTACCAAAACAAACTAATGTAAGCATAATA
>TBL_comb47_HYPODRAFT_10002134_pt1 | contig 24753 bp, 34 predicted proteins | sample TroBogypolimnion_40_FD_10682 | JGI IMG/M metagenome (IMG submission 10682)
CCCTTGCCATTTGATAAGCAATTTCTTTGCACTCGTTTGCAAGGTATTCGCAAATCGCATTGTAACTTAGGTTCGGTACTGTATCATCTAAAGAGGCCTTTAAAGACTCTAGAGAGGGTTTAAAACCCTGTAATTTAATAATATCCATTGTATATCTTTCATTTATGACTAGCGGGATTGCTAGGCAATAAAAAGCCTTTTAGGTGCTTCCTAAAAGGCTTTGTATTGCTTAGATTATAAGCTTTTAAGTTTTTTATAATCGTTAACTAAATCTTTAACGGCTTCCGCCATTGCTTCAATTGTTTGGTCTGTGTGTTCGTCAAGGTCTTCCTCATGTATTTTTGAGCCGTCTAAAGCAATTAAGAATAACCATTCTGAAACGTCATCCCAATCATAAGAATCTAAACTGACTATTGTTGTTTGCATGTATTAATCCTCACTTTCTGTGATTTCTAAATAATTTGATTCAGTTTGATCGGGATCATAATTAAAATCCTCAAAAAACTTAGCATTGGCATCGGCTTCAGATTCCGCTTGTATATATTCTTTATAAACTAGGGTTTCCGAGTATTCTATATAATAAGTTTTTAGCTTATTTTTTGTATTATTTTTAGTATTTGTTTCTGTTTTCATTTTTTTTAGTTGTAAAAATTATCTGTTAAAAAATCTTCGTTTTTCATTAATTCGTAACATTTTTTCTTAATTGCTTTTAAACTTACATTTAAATCATACATTCTACCTCTCCAATCATCGGGATCACTAGTGTAGAATAAAACTAAATGCATAGCGATTTGATCAATCGTCATTTTCGTTGCCATTTCATCGTCAATTTTTGATATTTTCATTCTGTTTCCTCGCTTTCTTCAGAGTCACCTAAATCTTCAACTTTTTCTATTTCCCAGCTATGACTGTTTTCGTTAATATATTCCCAATCTAAGTTTTCAAAATCTTCTTCAGCTAATTGCCTAGCTTCCTCTTCGTTTTCCGCTTCAACTTCGAATTCTAATTCAGTAAGTATTTCCCTTTTATATATTACATTATATATTTTCATTGTTTTTATAATTATTGTTAATTTGTAAATAAGTTTTGTTAAATCTTTCAAATTCTCCCGAAATATCGTTAATGCTAAGACCATTAGTTTTAAGATAAATGTTTACATCTTTTAAATAATCGTACGCTCGTTGCCTGTCATATAAATCTTTTAAACTTTCAATGTAGTTTAAAGCATCGTTTACTGTTTTAATTTGATACAAATTTTCTTTATTCAATATACCATATTCGATTTTCATTTTTTAACCTTTCTTTTTAGTTTATTGATTGCGGATTTGTATAAAGCTTCGGGTGTATTCGATTTTCCATGACTACGGATGTTTAAAACGTAGTCAGTAAAGTTGGAATCGGGTAAACATTCGGGGCAATGTATTGGTTTTTCCATTACATTACAGGCAATGAGTCTTAAATAATATTTGTGCATAAAATTAATTGTTTAAAGTTTGTGCAATCGCTTGACTGACTCTTGATCCATGCGGATTTATCCATACATCCGCTAGTCTAGATTTGTTTAAACCCGAGCAAAGTAAGCATTTTTCGCAAGAAAGGCCTTTAGCGTCACTCAAACATTCGATTGCGTTAATTGGTTTGTTCGGGGATGCGTGGAAAACTCTATAATTTAAGCTTTTCGCAAGCCTGTAACTAGATTCGGTTTCGGTAGATACCATAAAAAATTTAGCGTATTGACTAGCAAATCGGTTTGTTTTCCAATCGTGGAAATAGCCTGTCCATCCCTTGGCTACTTTCGCAATGGCCTTTACAATGGCTACAGGTAGCAATGAAGGGTTGCCGTACGCACCAAAACGTATTTTACGATCCTCGAACACACTAGCGTATTCGCTAGGGTTTAAAGGTAAATATCTTCCCTTATGATACGCTTTCCAAACACTCAACGGTGCTTGACCAATGTTGACGTAACAGCCTCGACCGCTTGCGAAAGGACATCCCTTGCAAATAGTTTTAGCATCCAAACCACTCTTAACTACCTTCACAGGGTTATGATTTTTTAATAAAAACCATATTTGTACCATATTGCCGGTTTTTCGATTCTTGGTTTTTAAAGTAGCAATTGCTACGAAAGCCTCACCGTTTATTGTTCCTTCATGTAAAGTGAATCCGATATGTTTTTTCATTTTAGTGCGATAATAATAAATTGATATTCTGTACTGTTATAAACTAATCCTATTTTACTTTTTATAGGTTCGATACCCTCGGTATGTTCCTGAAATTCTCTGTCAGTTAAATAACTAATGGCATAGCTAGGTAAATTAATGAGGATTTTTTCTTTAGTTTTCATTTTATATTTATGTTGAGGTTGACTGAAATTTAAAACTTATAATCGTGACCGATTGCAATGATCAGGAACACGAGTGCCAGCATTGTTAGAGCCATTAAAGCGTAAAGTGAAATGTAGTTACAAATTCGAGCTAGTGTTTTCATGTTATGCTTTAGTTAAATACTAGTTTAGGTTGACTGTCAATACCATATTTTAAGCCTCTGTCCCGCTCTGTCCCGATTATGTTGACAGGGATCTTTTAGTAGATTTCAGAGGGAAAAAGCTTATTTCTGTCCTTCTGTCCTTATGTCCTTATTATATTTAATAGATAGAAAAGTATAAAAATATATAATATATATACGGTAGAAAAACTTTTTAAAAATAGAGGCCTTTAGTCCATCAGGACAGACTAGCCAATTATTTATGGTATAATTGACCATATATACCGAAATACACCCTAAAACCGTATTTAAGTATATACTAGTACCCTTATAAACTTCGTAACATTGTATACAATATACAATTTATCAGTACTACAGGTACTCAGACATTGTAAGTTTAAAGCGGATACAGTATTCAATAACTAACTACACGTCTGTTCGCCGTATCCGCTATAAAACTACAAAACCGCATCGCGTATTGGCTTTTTAACTACAACGCACAATAAACATTATGTTAAATATCGACATCACTACCCCACCCTATCGCCTAATAGGTCTGTAAAAAAGGATTGTTATTTTTGACGACACCCTAGTGTATGTATAATATTATCAACAATATACGTTAGTCAACGTAATCCCTCACCCCCTCAATCCCACACCCCTAGTCCCCCAAAATTTCGCGTAAAATTCAGAGGTAGTCAACCTAACTACCCTACCTCCCGCACTCCCCCTTGGCAAAAATCGCTACAATTTACCAAGTTTGTCAACATATACCCTTGACACCCCCTACCCTACCCTACTTAATCCATGGTATGCCTAAATTGATAGAGGATGAATTTACCCATTTACCCCTTTCTAGACAAAGGAAGTACCAGTTGCGGAAGCAAAAAGTTAATTGCTGCCGTACCTGCGGTAAACCTATTGATATTTTATTTAGCCCCCAGTACTGCCCTATTCATTATGAAGCTCATAAGGTTTTTGCTAGAACTTCTAAACAGAAGAGAGCTAAGATTAAACGTGAGAAAGCTGAAAAACGTGAGATGAGGCAACTGGCTAAAGATTTAATCGGATGAACTCAAATAATCATTTACGCGCAGCGGCATTTATAGTCATGGTATCTATAGTTTATATTTGCTATGCCCTGTATCACCTCAAATGACCGCTAAAGAAATACAAGAAGTTAAGCTACTTAGAAGGATCCGCTCTTGGTTAATTGAACACCCGGGGGCTACTGTTACCCAAATACACAACATTTTTCATTACGATGTAACCCCACTCTACGAGATGGGACTTGCAAAATACAAGAAAGACAAAGATGGAATCACAAGATGGTACGTCAACGCCTCAAATTCTAAACCGTGGAACTGTTTCACCAGAGCAAAAAAGAGCAACGCTAAACATGGCGAGTAAAGACCTTCCACGCACGAGAGCTTTATTTGATACCGCGATTAGTCCGACAAAGTTAATAGCTATAGCCCGCGTACATTCAAGTAGGGCGGTAGAAGTGTTAGCTGAGATCATGGAAGATGATGTGCAACCACCCGCGGTTCGTATAAAAGCAGCTGAGTTGTTACTGGAAAGAGGCTATGGTAAAACGGCACAAGCAGTGCTCGTATCCACAAACGATGGTAATAACCTTGTTGGCCCTCATTCGCTATCGATTGCTGAGAAGATAGCAGCTTTAAAGGAAGCATCGCAAAAAAGTAAAGACGCTCCTATTGACTTGGAGCCGAGTGCTGCGATAGAAATTTCAAGTGAAGTAATTGAAGAAGACCCAATAGGATAAAAATGAACCCATACGCAATCTGGATACCAAGCAACACAGGCCGACATTTAAAAACATTCGCTACACTCGATGAAGCTCATTTGTTTATCATCAAGTTTGGTGGTGGACTTGAAGTAATAGCTAATACGTTTGAAAACTTCTGATGAAAAACGCTGATCAGTTCATCGGCTTTTGGGAGTATTTCCGTGATGTGTTTGTACCACTAAACAATCTGGAGCTTCCGCTTAAACCTTTACACAAAGGAGCTGCGGAGCTTTTGGAAAAAGCGGTACTTGGAGAACTAAATAAGAGTTTTATTATTGTTAACATTCCCCCGCGCGTAGGTAAAACTAAACTACTCGAGGCTTTATCGACTTGGACATTAGCATTTTTCCCCGATGCACAAATAATCTATACCTGTTATTCAAATGAACTTGCGACAACGTCAGTTAGATACATTCAACAAGTTATCGATTCTCCATGGTACAAGGAACTATTTCCAACTGCTCTTGGAAAAATCAGGCAATCTGACCATTTTACAACAACGTCTGGTGGTAAGGTCTATGGTGACGGCGTTGGTGGTTCTCTTACCGGACTGGGAGCTGGACTCAAGCGAAGAGCCGGAGGATTTATCGTCATTGATGACCCTGCTAAACCAGATGAAGCTCTCTCTCGAGTCGAAGGAGAAAAGCTCAGGTTCTGGTTTGAAAACACGCTCAAAAGCCGCCGTAACTCGTCACAATTCACGCCGATCATAATTTGTGCGCAGAGACTGGCTACGGATGATTTGCCGGGGTTCGTAATGGAAAACTACCCGAATGACTGCGAGATTATCCGCTTTCCTGCCCTAGTTGATGGTGAAAGCCAGATCCCCGAGACAATATCGACAAAAGACTTACTTGATACGCAGAGAGTAAATCCTTTCGCGTTNGCTGCTCAATACCAGCAAGAGCCTACCATCATGGGTGGTAACTTAATTAAACTGGCTGATTTCAAATATTACGATCAAACCGATCTGCCTAAGATAGAACTTAAAATAATGACTATCGATACGGCGTTAAAGTCAAAAGAAGCAAACAATCACTCGGTTGCACAGGTCTGGGGCAGATCACAGCACAGGGCGTTTCTTATAGATCAAATTCGTGGAAAGTGGTCGCCGAACGATATGTTGGTTGCCGTGAGACGATTATACGAGAAACACAACAGATCTGGTAGTCCGATGAGCTATGTGGCCGTGGAAGAAGCTGCAGCGGGTTATAATCTGATGATTGAACTTCGTAAGCGTGGCATACCCGCGAAAGGTATTATTCGCATAAAAGATAAAGTAAGCCGTGTTAAGATGGCTTTACCTTATCAGCAGACAGGTATGGTGTATTTACCTAGACAAGCGAGCTGGTTATCGGCTTTTGAGATAGAACTTGCTCAATTCCGCGAAGATGGCAAATCCAGTCAAGATGACCAAGTGGACTGTTTTTCTGATGGAGTAAGTCTTTTACTTGGTAAAGCTACTTCAATCTTGCAAGTTTTGGGTCAGAAGAAGAGGAAATAGCTATGGATGATGTTCTTCCCTTCAGTATTTCGGATGTGGTGTTTAGAAAGATATCCGATGAGCCGGGGATCATAATTGGTGTCATTTACCGCGGGAAACCGCCGAATCAGGTAATGCTCTATCAAGTCACATGGCAGGACAACCATACCGAGGATCATTACGCTTTTGAACTACAAAAGGAAAAACCCGGCTTTGATATGGTTAGAGCTTTGGATGACTAATCTGTATTGACATCTTACCTACAGGTCTTCAACGCCTTTAATGAGGGGCGGTGTCACGCGGACACAGGTGCACGGCGCATCGGGGAAACGGCTGGTATCCAATCCAACTCCCTCTTTATACTTTGGGAACCATTTCGGTGATTCCAAACTTAGTTTTGCCCTCGGGTAAGAAGAATTGCAGGATACCAGTAGTTTTTATGTGGTCTAGCTGTATTTGCGAATCGGCGTAGATCTTATATCCTACTTCACGGCAAATCTTACAAAAGTAAAAATCCTCGCTATATCTGCGTCCACCTAGAGTTCCCATCCAGAAAAACTCGGTAGCGGTCTCTCCGCGGAAACCTACGTCCTCTATGGTAAAATTCTGGCATAATCCGCTCACGGCAAGCGTATTTATTACTTCTGAGTCTATGCACATGAAACCTGTGCAAAGTTCCACAACTTCCCAAAGTTCGGGAAATTCCTTAGACCAGCGTAGCCAACCGTTATAAGACCAGCTTAAAGTCTTGCCTAAGCGTGGATAAAGCCCGCCTACGATACCTACAGGGTATTGAACTACCCTAAGTATGTCATCGGCAGTAAATTTTACATCTGAGTCAATAAAAAGGAGTTTGCCACAGTCGGAGTGGCGAGTGCGCCACGCATGAATCAATAAATTGCGGGCATGGGCTACATCGCATCCCCCCATTGGTACTATGACAAACTCAAAGTCTTGCAGTCCTGACGCTATGAGGGACATAAGAGACATACTTGTCTCCCATCTGGTAGAGCCGTCCCCTATAGCCATACCGATCATTATACGCTTTTTACTTGGAGTATTTGTTTGCATGATACATTTAATGCTTGAAAGACTTATATCCATACGTCAAGAGATTTTGAATACATGACACCCGCGAGCAAAAGGGTAAACGGTTTGAATGAACTTTTAGAAGGTATCTTCGCCGGCGACCCCACAGGACAACAAACCATTTCCCTGCCATTCACCCTTGCAGAGAGTAGCTCCTACACGCCTTTAACGCTCAATCGTATCTTACTTTCTTACTCATTTATGAGTATCGGTCTAATTCAGACCGTGATTAAGCAACCAGTTGAAGACGCGTTTCGTGGTGGTATTGAGATTATTTCGGATGAACTCGATGAAAAAGAGATCGATTTAATCCAAAACATGATTAAGCGGACTCGCACCCGCAGTACTAAGTTTAAACGTCCAATTAATCCAAATGCTGCAATTCACCGCGGGGTGTCCGATATTGCAACAGCAATGAATGTTTTAGACTGGAGCCGTCTTTATGGTGGTGCAGGTCTAATTATTAACACAGATCAAGACTTTCAGACAGAATTAAACGTAGATAGTATCAATGCCGATACTCCGCTTGAATTTATCGCAGCAGACCGCTGGGAGTTAATTCTTAGCCAAACTAACATTTTCGATGAGCGTAACCCAGTTCCATTCAATTTTTATGGAATCCCACTCCACCGTTCTCGCGTAATCAAGGTTCTTGGTGTAGAAGCTCCTTCTTACATTCGTTTACGCTTACAGGGCTGGGGTATGTCTGAAATTGAGCGTTGTATTCGTGCAATCAACTCTTTCACAAAATTTGAAAATCTAATCTTTGAATTACTCGATGAAGCAAAAATCGATGTATTTAAGATTCAAGGCTTCAATGATAGCCTTTTAACCCCTGAAGGTACTAGCAACACACAAGAGCGTGTGATGTTAGCTAATCGTCTTAAGAATTACCAGAACGCTTTAGCGATGGACGCTGAAGACGATTATATGCAAAAGCAGCTTTCATGGGGTGGTTTAGCAGAAATCTGGGAACAACTACGCTTAAACTTATCATCGGCACTAAAGATTCCGATGAACAAACTATTCGGCCAATCAGCTACAGGCTTTGGCGGTGGACAAGACGCATTAGAAAATTACAACGCGATTGTAGAACAAGTCCGCAATGACGCGGAACCAGTATTAACCGAGATCATTGATCTGCGGATGAAGCAAGCTTTTGGGTATATTCCTGAGTATCAAATTAAGTGGCAGCCTCTGAAAGTTCTTGATGGTGTCCAAGAGGAACAGGTCAAGACTTCAGTGCAAAACCGAATCATCCAGCAATTCCAAGAACGTCTAATCACAGGTCTCGAAGCTTCAAAGATGCTTAAAGCCGAAGATTTATTACCAATGGATACGGAAGTATCTCAAGGTATTCGTGACGTTGAGCCTATGGCAATGGTTGAAATGACGGCGGCTAAATCTCAAGAAAATAAAAAGCCTGAAAAAAGTGATAAGTGAAACGAACTCTAGCCCCGATCGTTCACAAAGATCAATATACTGATCTTATTGAAGCCGACCTTTTGGAATATCTAAAAGAAGTCGTCTTTGATCCTATATTTGAAGAAGCTAGAGAAGAAGATCTTCCTATCAGAGAAAATGATACGGAAGTATTAAGGCTAGCTTTAGAAAGTGGTCAAATTTGGTATGCCGATGGCGTATTTACTGGCAACTTTAATGCAGCCATTTCTAGGGAACTTCGTAAGCTAGGAGCTGTAAAAGTTGGTAACGGTTTCCAATTAGCACAGCAGGACATACCACTTAACTTAAGACAGGCTATTATGGCCTCTAAAGCTAAGTCCGAAAAGCTACACAAGGCACTTATTGTGCTTTTAGAGGTTATGGCGGTTAATTTGTTATTAGCACCAACTGGTATCAATTTCTCAAATACGGTTGACAGAATTGGAACAGACCTTCAAAAGCAGTTTTTAGACACAGTAACCGACATTAAGGGTATTACGGTATCTTCTGAAGTTCCTGCGGGAATTTTGAAGTCTATGCGTGAACGCCTTGTAGAAGGAACTGATTTCGAAATCAAAAATTTTACCTCTGAATTAACTCAAGAACTTCGTGCTAAAGTTCAACAAAATCTTTTCGCTGGTGGCAGAGCTGATAGGCTTCAAAAAATCCTTGAAGCAGAATATGGTATTGCCAAACGTAGAGCAAGATTCATTGCTGAAAACGAAACCAGTCTTGCAGTCAGTCTGTTCAGACAAGAAAGATATAAAGAAATCGGCAGCACGCAGTACATCTGGGGCACGTCCCATGACGCGAAAGTCCGCAAAGACCACGAAACGCTCGACCAAAGAGCTTTCAGCTGGTCAAGCCCTCCCATCGTTGATACAGCCACGGGTCGCAGGGCGAATCCGGGCGAAGACTACAACTGTCGTTGCGTTGCAATCCCGATAATAAATTACAATGACTGACGTATTAGAAGCACCAACAACACAAACTTCTCTTCGCATTGCCGAAGGAGATAGCTTATTGCGTTTTAATTTTACCACCGCGTCTAAATTCCGTTCACGTTTTATTGAACCCGGGATTATCTCCTATGCAGATATGCAGAACGGTGGTATTGAACTTCTCAGAAAAGAGACCATAGACAAGTGCCTACAAACTGCTGTAGGAAATCCACTCACTATTGGTCATGTAGATATTAGCCAAGTCGATCGTACCGAAGTAGAGAATGGTATTGTTGAATCAGTATCCTACGACCCTAAAGACGGCTGGTATTATTGCGAAGGAACGGTTGATACCGATTCTGCTAAATCAAAAATGCGTGCAGGACTTCGCCCATCATGCGCGTATGAAGTAACCTCTTTCGGCCCCGGCGGCGTGTATCACGGTATTCGATACGAGCGTGAAATCACAGGGCTAAAATTTCAGCACCTAGCCATCGTGGAAAAACCCCGGTATGAAGGCGCTGTATTTCGTTTAAACTCGTTCGTTTCAAAATCAACTAACAATATGTTAAAGATATTCCAAAAAGCTCTTGAACGCCTTAATGGTGCTCAGGACACAAAGTCAGAAAAAGTAACAGAAATTCCGGGTGAGACATTAGTCGAAGTCGATGGCAAGTCGGTTCGTATGAATGATCTTATGTCCGTGTGGAAAACACAAAAAGGCCAAGTTTTCGAAGCATCAGCAGATGATGAAGTAGAAATCGATGGAAAACGTATCCGTATGCACGAGCTTGTAAATTGTTACCGCTCGTATGCAGCATCCTGTGCTTCTGGTTCAGATCATGCTCATGCAGGTCATATGAAGCACGAAGCTGGTCATCCTTCATCTGGTGGCGAAATGAAGCACGAAGCTAATGTTGATACACATATGATACATGAAGCTGCAATGAAAGGTATTCATAAGAATGATGAACCTAGCATGGAAGCAGTTCACACAACAGATAAAGGTGAACCTGATCCAGCAGATCAAGAAGAGCACAAGCGTGAAAAAACCGTTGAATCAATCAACCGCGATAATTCCGCTGCTCCAGCAGTCGCTGCTGCAATTCCAGTTGCATTACCTGCAGCTCCTGCAGCTAAATCCGAAGAATATTTCCTCAAACTAAGCAACGCTCGTGAGAACGCTGCTATATCAATTGTTTCTCCGTCAACGAAGAACGCTGGTAGTCTCTTGGATCGTGTCGTATCTGGCCAAAGCCGCTACGGTTCCTCCCCTGCGATTCCTAGCAAATAATCAACCTAATATAATATCATGGCTCAGTACACGCAAAATCAAAATCAGTTCGCCCAAACCCTTATGTTGGGTCAGGTGAGCGAAATCCCAAACCCAGATGTGGTTTCGGCTTTATTCAATCCAAGCTCTTCAGCAGTTCTTCAGAATGGTTCCGCTGTAAAGCTTATTACCGGCACATCTCCCGGTATCTTAATCGATGCAGTTTCTGGCCCAACAGATGGCCCAGTATTCGGCGTAGTTACTTACAACCTACGAAAGAACATTTACTCCGCTGGTGACACAATCGAAGTCGCAGCAGGTGGTAGTTATGTAGTTCTTGAATCATCCGCAGCAATCGCTCGTGGTGCTAAAGTTGTATCAACTGCAGCTACTACAGGTAACGATCCAACCGTTGCTACAGTTTCTTCAGCTTCCACTCAGTACATCACTGGTGTAGCTATTGACACTGCTACAGCTTCGGGACAACTACTCCGTGTTAAAATCTCACCTTCCTTTAACGGATCAGTTTAATAATTAACTAAAGGAATTTTAACCATGAAATCAGTATTTTTCCAAACAACCGGTTATGATGCACAGGGTAAGGCTATCAAAGAGCCAGTATTCTTAAAGCACACAAATAACCGCTCAATCTTCAAAAATGGTCTTCGTGAAAACGGTGTGGATCTACGCTTAAACGCTGCAGGCGATACCGCTGAAAGCGCAACAGGCTATCAGATCGTAACCGACACTCTGACCTACATCAAAAAGCAAATTTCCGAACAGAAGTTTTATGAAGTACCAATAGCGGACTTTATTCCAACAGCTGTAGGCGATGGTGCATTTGCTGCTAACTTACTAACAAATCGTACATACCAAGTTGCTGATGACTTCGAAACAGGTAACATCCGCACTGGTGCAAGCAACAGCCGTCTTGCTCAAGTAGACGTAGCTATCGACTCAAAGACTCTCAAGGTCGTAAATTGGGCGAAAGCAATTGACTACACGATTTTTGATATCGAACAAGCTCTCGTTGCTAACAACTGGGATCCAATCGAGCAAAAACACCGTGCACGCAAACGTAACTGGGATTTAGGTCTTCAAAAAATCGCTTTCTTAGGTTCCGCAGTTGATACAGGCGTTGCTGGTTTATTGAACAACACAACTGTTAATGTAAATACTAGCGTAATTACAGCTAACATCAATACACTAACTCCTGCTAACTTTGCTACATTTGTTGCTACGCTCTTAACAACCTATTTCAGCAATACGAATTCAACGGCTCTGCCAACACACTTCGTAATGCCATATAGTGATTATCTTGGATTGATGACACCAGTAAGTCCTACTTACCCAAACATCCCAATGATCAATTATCTTGAGCAAGCTTTCAAAGCTCTTTGTGGCCCTAACTTCAAGATCCTCCCATTAGCTTATTGCGATGCTACGAATAACACCGCAGCAGGTATCAACAAGCAAGTTTATGCTCTATACCGCTATGACCCAGAGTCAGTTCGTATGGACATCCCAGTAGACTTCACAACAACTCAACCTAACTCAATCAACAACTTCAGCTTTGAAGACGTTGCTTATGGTCAGTACACAGGTGTTGGTTTCTACCGCGCTCTCGAAACATTACTATTCACACATAGCTAATAACTAACATGGCTACATCCCCATTGCCCATTCGTACAGTCGCACCAGCAGATAGTGAGCTGGTGCGGCTTTACAATCAAACAGACCGCGCTTTTACACATGGACTTACTTTAGCCGATGAAAGGCATACAGTAATCCAGTATAAACTCGCAGCTCATTCTTTTGGTAAAGTTGCTCCTGAAGTAGCTTCAATGTGGCTCGAATGGTTTCCGAACCAAGTCGTAACCGCAGAAGAAGCAGTTACTGCAGTTCAGGGAGCGCGTAAAGAAGCAGATGTTGCCAAAGAACAATTAGCCGAAGCTCAGAAAAAGATAGAAGAACTACAAGCTAAACTCCCGAAAGAGAGTCCAGCACCAAAGTCTCGTAAAAAAGACATAGCATAACATGGCATACACCGTTCCAGCAGTCGCTGATTTTAAAGCCCAATTCGTTAGGGATTTCCCTTACGCATTGCCCGGCTATGGCGGCTCTGGAACGGCTGTTGTCAGTTCTGGCGTTATCACATCAGTTGCTGTTACAACCGCGGGTTCATCCTATTTAGTACCGCCAACAGTAACAATCACCGATCCTACAGGATCTGGTGCAACGGTCACTTGTACCTTGGGTGCAGGTGGATCGATTACAAATTTCTCAGTTTCTTCAGGTGGCTCTAATTATACTGCCCCTGTCGTAGTATTATCGGGTGGTGGTGGCGATGCCAGCAACCCCGGAAAAGTCCAAGATGCAGACATCAATACTGGACTTGCATTAGCTTATGTTAATTGCAATCCTGCGTTTTTTCAGACGCAGCAACTTTATACTTTAGGCTTTCTGTATTTAGCCGCTCATTACATGGTAGTAAACTTGCGTAATTCTATGCAAGGCATAGCAAGTAAATACAACTGGCTTACATCTAACCGCTCTGTTGGTAGCATTACTGAAGGGTATGAAATCCCAGAGCGTGTTCGTAAGTCCCCTATTCTTTCTCAACTTAGTACCACTACTTATGGTGCTCAATATCTCACGATGACCATCCCACAGCTCATCGGCAACTACGCTACTTTTTATCGTCAAACACTGCCGTGAGACCTCCAATAAAACGTGGTTCAATTTCTTTAAAAGCTGGAGACGTTTCTTTGGATCTTTCTGGTTTAAAGATGCTACAAGCTAACCTTGATAAACAAGGTAAGATGCACTCGGAAGTGGGTATTTTCAGAAGTAAAGCTTCAAGACAAAATACTCAAGGTCACAATTTAAGTAATGCTGAAATTGGAGCAGTTCACGAATTTGGTAGCCAATCAAGAAATGTACCTCGTAGGTCTTTCTTATGGGTTCCATTAATTACTCAACTTCGCAAGCGTTTAGCTAAAATTGGAGATGATGTATTTAAAGCTTTATCAGAAGATAAGAGCCTAAAACCTGCTTATCAAAAGCTCGGTTTAGAAGCTGAAGCAGTAGTAGATGGTGGTTTTGCTTCCAATGGTTATGGTAGGTGGCAGGGTTGGACAGGTATGGATAAAAAGTCCACACGCTATGGTACTCGGATTACTAATGCAGCTCGTAGGGCTGTAGGAGCAGAAGGTCTTATTGGCCCAATCCGTATGTCTATTTTAGTTAGAACTGCACAACTTCGTAGATCTATAAGCTCAAGGGTATCTAACAAATGATCGCAATCACTAACGCAGCCTCAGTTGAAGATTTTCGCACTACTGCGGTAGATTTTCCGCGTATGGACGGAGCTATGGGTGGCTGGATGCAATCTATAGTTTTAGGTCTAATTATTACCTTTATTGACCCTTTAACAGGTAAAGCCCAAGAAAGTACTCGTTCAATCACTACTGCGGGTATTTTACAGCCTTTTAATGATGAAGACTTAAAAATCCTTCCAGAAGGCGATCGTTCATGGATTTGGTATAAACTTCATGCTTTACCTACTTTAGTCCTTAATACTAACGATAAAGTCAAATTGCCCGATGGTAATAGCTATCGAGTAATGTCTAAACGCGATTATAGTCTGTATGGCTATGTTGAATACAACCTACAAGGAGATTATGTCACAGCCTGATACAATTTCCTTATTAGTTCAGCTTATTAGCCAGTCTTTGAACCTAGAAGAAGGTAGGGTTCGTAGGTACAATCAAAGGGCTAAACTACCCCAAATCGACAATTTATATATCGATATAGCCTATTTAACGGCTCATATCTTTGGTAATAATGCTCATGCGGAGACCGATCCTGTAACTGGTAATTATAACTGGGTACAGGTTCTTAACCGTAAAGAGACTTATGCCATTAACCTATTCTCTGTTAATTCTGATGCATACGATTATTTAAATCAGGTACTTTTTTGTTTTAAGTCCGATTTAGCTAATCAATTTATGGATCAGTACAATTTTCAGATTGCCCCCATAACATCCGATCCGCAAGATTTAAGCGCGGTTGAAGGGCCAGCGGAGCTGACTCGTATTCAATTTCACGTTACAATCTTACGCGGATACACTCAAACTACTACAATCAACTATTACGATCAATTTCCGGGAACCCCCGCCCTTATCACTCAGCCTTAAAGGATTCGCTATATGCCTACTCTCTCAATCAGTAATATCGTCAATGTCTCGGTTGCTTCTCCACAAGCAACACTTTCTAACTATTCCGTCAATAATCTAGCAATCCTTACTAAGGATGTACCTGTACAAAATTATGGTCATGGTGCTATTGTTGGAGCAGTTACATTATCAGGAACTTCTATTTCAGCTATTGCTGTAACTAGCGGTGGTTCGGGTTATACTACAGCTCCAGCTGTTATTGTAACAGGTGGTGGTAATGGTTCAGGTGCTATTGTTACCGCAACAGTAGTATCTGGAGTTATTACTCAATTCAATGTTATAAATGGTGGTACAGGCTATACATCAACACCAACCATTATTGTAGCAAATTCATATCAAATTTACTCAGATCCAATTTCAGTTGCTAATGACTTTGGTGGATCTAATGGCTCTGTTGAAACCACAGTAATGGCTCAAGCAATTTTTGCTCAAAGCCCAAATATTCTTTCTGGTGGCGGCCAATTAATTATTTATGCGATGTCTTCTTCAGACACGCTATCAACTGCACTTACCGCATTATCACAACAAGTATATTTTGGCGGTTCTGTATGGGCAGGTTATTCACCAAGCAATTCAGAAATCGAAGCAGCTGCTACTCTTAATGAGTCTTTCTCACCACCAAGATTACTTGGTGTTTCCAGCGGATCTATTTCCGATCTTCAATCAGTAGCTGCAGGTGGTACAGGACTCTTTACTACAATTCAGTCTGCTACTCAAAAGCACTCGCGTATGATGCTTTATACGCCAGTTGATACATTCCTTGCAAACGGTTACATTTTAAATGCTCGTACTGCAATGGCTGCTTATATGTCGCGTTTAATGTCTACAAATTTCTATGGTACTAATACAACAAGTACTATGAATTTGAAGCAGCTTGCTAATATCCAAGTTGATCCAAACATTAGCCAAACAGTTCTTAACCTCTGTCAAACAGTTGGTGTAGATGTTTATTGTAACATCGCAGGATTACCAGAAGTTATTTCAACAGGCGGTAATGATTATTCCGACAATGTTTACAATTTAGGTTGGTTCGTTGGAGCTAACATGGTTGCTTTATTCAATGCTTTAGCTGGTACACCTACAAAGGTTCCACAGACAGAAGCAGGTATGAGCACTTTAAAAGCTGCTATGAATGGCGTAGCAGTACAAGCAGTTGCTAATGGTTTCTTAGCTCCCGGCGCATGGACTAATTCTTATACTATCGGTGATCCAGTTGCATTAAATCGTAATATCGCTTCAAACGGATATTACATTTATTCACAGCCAGTAGCTAACCAAGCTCCAAGTCAAAGAACCGCTCGCATTGCTCCACTTATTCAAGAAGCAATTAAATATGCTGGTGCAGTTCAATCCGTATCCGCTGTTATTTACGTCAATCCTTAATACTATCCTATCATGGCTTTTATTTCAGTCTCAGGTAATGATACAATCATTATCAACAATCAGCTCCTCACGGCTTTTGCCGATGGGGATAACGCTAAACTAACATTCCCTAACGAGCTTGTAACTGTTAAGCCCGGTAAAAATGGCAACACGCTATTTGCAACTATGGCTGCAGGTCGTCTTGGTGAATTTGTAATCAACCTTATCCGTGGTAGCAGCGATGATGCTTTCTTACTCACGCTTCTTCAGCAGCAAGAAAACGATCTACCATCATTCAATTTACTTGATGGCGTATTTGTAAAACGTATCGGTGATGGAAGTGGTAATGTATCTAACGACACATATTCATTAATCGGTGGCGTATTTACAAAGCGTTTAGAAGCTACTTCAAATGTTGATGGTGATACAAAACAATCTGTTGTTGAATATCAGATCAAATTCTCTCAAGTAGGTCGTCAGATCACATAATTCTTTCCTAATCCCCAATCGCCATGAAAGAAGTTAAATTATCATCAGGTGCTATCCTCGGTCTGCAAATGGCAGATTTCGAGGATGGTACTGCATTATATCAAACCCTATGCGCGGAACTTGTAGGAGTTCAGATTCCAATGCAAACCACAGATTTAAAATCTATGGCAGGCATGGACATATCTGTTCTCAAAGACGCGTTCCTAAAACTGATGGCTTCAAAAGCTATTTATTCGCAGGTTTGGAAATGCATGAACAGTTGCACTTATGCACCTGCAGGAACAGAGGCTCCACTCAGAATCTTGAAAAACACGTTTCAAACGGAAGAAGCTCGCAAAGACTTTCTTCCAGTTGCGTGGGAGGTGTTATCTTACAATCTCGCCCCTTTTTTCGAAAGCCTCGGATCTCTGTTTCAGGCGCAAAGCGGAGTAGCAGTAACTCCTCAAGCGTAAAGATTGAGAGTGAATTACCACTCTCTACCTTTATTGCTCTCAGGCTTTCTAAAGAGGGTTATGGAACTCCTCTTGAAATCCTGCGGATGCCAACTGATTTAATTTTAGACACCCTACATTATACTATTGCATTAGCCGAATACGAAGAAACTTTAATACAACTTAATAAGGATAAATCATGACGATAGGCGAGCTACTTGTTAAGTTACGTTTTTCAATAACCGGTGAACAGAATCTATCTGTAATAGAAAACCGTCTTCAAACTGCCGGTAATCTTGCAGGTGCATTAGCTACACGTTTAACAATAGCTACTACTGCCCTTGGAGTAATAGCTTATAAAGCATTAAACGCTTCAGTTGCTTTATCTAAATTCCAGCAAGTAACAGGAATCTCTTCCAGAGATTTACAACAATGGCAATATGCTGCAGCCAAGTTTGGTGTAGCTGGTGATGAAGTAGCTACTACTTTTAAAAATATTGAACAGGCTCAAGCAGGTATTGCTTTGGGCGAAGGTAACATTGCTCCATGGCAATTACTCAATATTGATCCTAGACAAGACCCAAGAAAAGTTCTTCTTGACATACATGACCGCATACAAGGTATGCAACCCGCTATGGCTCGTTTTGTTACTAGCCAAATGGGTATTGGCGAGGATATGTTTGTTTTCTTAAGCCAAGCTAATATTCAGTATGGAGAATTAAATAAGAAGTTTGAAGCCAGTGAAGAAGAGAATAAGCGGCTAATGAAATTAAATGGCCGTATAGAACAATTTAAAACTAAGCTTCTTGATTTAGGTATTAAAATATTTTCTCACTTTCAAAAGCCACTTGAAAAGTATTTAGATTATTTTGATAAATGGTTAGATAAATTAACTGATAAACAGATAGATCAATTTGCAGAATCTTTTGTAACTCTTGCTCAAGATGTCGGGTATCTTACTGCAGCTTTAATAGCATTAAATGCTGCAAGTTCTGCTTTTACTATTGGTACTGGATTATTAAAACTTTTAAGTTTCTTTGGTGGTGGGGCTGCTGCAGCAGCTGGTGGAGCTGCCGCCGCTGAAGCAGGAGGTGCAACTGTAGCGGGCGAAGTTGTTGTTGCTGAAGCTGGTGGTGCTGCAGTTGCAGGAGGATTGGCTGCAGCTGGATGGGCAATTATAATTCCATTAATGGTAGCCTATGCTGTCATGACTGCTAAAGCTATGAAATCCGCAGTAGAAGATAATACTTCGGGTCAATCATTAATGTATAATGCTAAAGTAGGATCTTTTAGTTCTTATAAAAATCCAGAATCAACTTCTCAGATTACAGTCAATGCTCCTATAACAGTTAATGGTGCAACCAATCCACAAGAAACAAGTAAAGCAATATCAGATCACATCACCAAAACTTTAGGCAGAGTTAATGTTCAAACTCCTCAAGGTTATGGTAAACCTGCAACACCTTAAAACTCATGGCTGATAATATAATACCTTCCGAAGAGCAGGGAATATTTGTAGGTCTTACAAATACACCTGAAGGTGCTGCTTTAGTTACTCCTGAAAATTTACCATTAGGCGTAGCGGGTTTTTTATTTGATATTGAGGGTGAAGATGTATTTGAACTTCGTTCTGATATTACTGACCACTATATTGAAGATAATACTACAGTACAAGATCAGTGGGGTCGTTTACCAGAACGCATAACTTTAAATGGTTACGTTGGAGAGCTTGTAGGATATTTATCTAATCCGAACCCACCAGTTACACAGAAAGGTGTTAAGCTTCCACTTCATGCTGCACTGATGCCTTCTATTGCAATGGGCTTTGGTTTACCTGCATCTACTATCCCTGTTGTGGGTTCTTTTGTAGCTCAAATAGCGGGTAAACTTGGGGCTTCCGCTAATATCGCTCAACAAATTGGTAGCTTTATTACTTCGTCTCAGCCTTCAAATGTATCAGCAGTACCCGGCTTTGTATCAGCCGTAGCAGCAAGTAGTAGTTTACCTTCATCAGTTACTAATCAACTTATTGCTTATACCTCTCAAGCAGTAAATGGAACTCCAGCAAACTCGGTTGGAAGTACCGTACCTTTTAGTGTTCAAACTACAAAAGGCTTAAAATCCAATTTAAAAAGCCAATTAACTTCTATGGCTTTCCAAGCCGTAGGCTCTTTATTTGGTGGTAGTGCTGCTAGTGCTCAAACAAAAGCTAATACTTTTGCTCAGTCTCAATACGCGGCTAATTTCTTATTATCAGATCAGCCAATAACTACTCAAAGTAAAGCTGCAGCTTCTAATACTTTATATGAATATAATGGAGTACCAGCTGGTTTAAGTAAACAAGGTGCAGCTTTTGATTTCTTTTATCAGCTTTGGTTAAGTGCTCAAACGTGTTCTGTTGAAACTCCTTGGGGTATTATGAGCAATATGGCTATTGAAAATCTTCGTGTTACTCAAACTGAAGATAGTAAATACATATCAGATTTTTCAATTACTTTTAAAAAAATTAGATATGCAAAAAATGTAACTGTAGATTTTAATAATTTATCTGGCAGATGCAATAACATGGTTTCTGTCGATCAACCAAATTCCAGTGCTAATGTTTCTTTAATTCCAGTAGATCTTGGTACAGTTCATTTTTAAATTCTATGAACGCATATTTAATTCAAGGCATAAATCAAGGTACTACTCAGAATTTCAATCTTTCCATTTCAGATGGTAGTATTGTTAATATGACCATTTATTATATTCCTCAGCAGATGGGTTGGTTTTATGATCTATCTTGGAATAATAATACTTCATCTATTACATTAAATGGTAGGCGTATTGTCTGTTCGCCAAATATGCTTAGACAGTATCAAAACAATATCCCTTTTGGTTTAGGTTGTTCTACCGCTGATAACACAGAACCTATGAATGTAACTGATTTTACCAGCGGCTTTGCAAAATTGTTTTTGTTAGATGGTGTTGGAGTCTTTTATATGGAATCGAATTATTACGCTCCACATGATTAGTAATAATCCTACATATACTTTATCTATAGAATGTGGGCCATATAAACCTGTTATTGGAAGTCCATATCGTGATGCTTCACAAACTGTAACTATCCAGTTACCGATTACTTGTGAATTTGAAATACAAAGACAATTTTGGGGTAGCTCACAAACTGCTACTTTTACACTTTATAATTTAAAAGAAAATACCCGTAATCTTTTATATCACGATCAGTACGCTTATTTAGATAGAGCTAATATTCAATTCAAAGCTGGATATAATGGTCAAGAGGTTTTGCTTTTTAATGGGTGGGTGCGGTGGGCTTATAGTAAAAGGCCGGGTAGGGATTTTTTAACCGTTATTGAGGCTTTCGATGGTGCTCATGCTTTAGCTAATTCTTTTAGTAGCTTCAATGCTTTACCAAGAACGTCATTAAAGAATGTTCTTTATACTTTAAATCAGGACTTTGTTAGCACTTATAAATTAGCTTCAACCCCGCTATTTGGTAATATTCCTGACAATACGTCTTTTACTAATTTAAGACCTTTAGCTATGTATGGCCCTACGGCTAACTTATTAAAGGCATTTTTGCCTATGTCAGTTTCAGCTACAATCGATTTAAACCAATTAAAAGTATTGGGTTATAATGATGTATTAGATTTACCTGAGATACTTATAGAAGCTGAAACTGGACTTCTTGAACCCCCAGAACGCTCTGGAGCTATGGTAGTAGCTAAAACGCTATTTAATCCACAGGTTCAAATGAATCAAACAGCTAGATTAAATAGCGTAGATAATTCGATTTTTAACCGTGTTTATCAAATAAGAGGCTTTAGCCATAAGGGCCTTATTTCATTTTCTGTTGGTGGTCAACGTACTACAACATATAGCCTTTGGTATGGTACAGAAGCTCTCCAATATATACCCGCCCCACCGACTTTAACATGAGTACTTATCCCACACCTACTCAATCCCCTATTCAGCCAGATGAAAGAGGGCTACAACTTTTATTAAAAGATGAGCTTTCTAGGGATTTAAACTGCCATCAAATAGGTATAGTACAAGCGTTTTACCCTGATACTCAGACTGCCGACATTAATATAAACATCGCAGAGGTATATAATGGGACTCTTATTAAGTATCCCACCCTATTATCTGTCCCAGTAATAATCCTTCATGGTGGGTCTGGAGCTATTACCTTCCCGATTACTAAAGGGGATATATGCCTAGTTCTTTTTAATGATAGGGATATGGATAACTGGTATACCTCGGGTCAAACAGGTAATGCCCCCAACACTACACGAACTCATTCTTTATCTGATGGAATTGCTTTAGTTGGCTTATTTTCTGGTAAAAACCCATTAAGTACTTACTCTTCAACCGATACACAATTAATCGGCTCTGGCCCTATAACTTTATCTCTTGGGTCAGGTAAAGCTAAATTAGCAAACAGTACTACCGACTTACTTACAACTTTAACTTCTTTAATATCAGCATTAACTTCTTGGCATAATACTGACGGTACTACTCCAAACCCAGCTACTGTGACAGCATTGACTAATGTTCAAACCGCACTTAATAATTTGTTGAAAACATGAGCATGATTTTTAGAGCAATAGATCCTGCTACTGGGGATTGGAGTTTTGGTAATGGCCTTGGGAGTTATCTCACGGATGAGAAAGCTATTGAGGTTAATATAGCTACGGCCATTAGGTCTTTTTACAATGATGCTTTTTGGAACGCTACCTTTGGTATTGATTGGATAAATCTATTAGGTACTAGAAATACACAAGCCACGATTAAGATTCAGCTTACTAGCTTATTATCTAACTGCTATGGGGTAGTTAAAGTTAATTCAGTATCTACTTCTTTAAGTAGCAGTAGGAATCTTTCACTGACTTATAATATCAATACCATCTATTCAACTTCAGTTACTAACTCTGTAAACGTCTTAAATTAATATGTCCACCAATTCCATCACAGCCTCGGGGCTGACTATTAAGAGTTTATCGGATGTTATTAATGCGATTCAAAATGGTGAATCGGGATACCCCGGCCTTTACCAGATTTACGGCCCTACGATTAATCTTAATCCTAATTCACCAGATGCAAATATGGTTAATATATTTGCTTTGGCTGTAGAAGATACGCTTGAACTGCTTCAGCAAATTTATACTTCCATGGATCCCGATCAAGCGATCGGTGTTACTTTGGACAGTCGTTGTGCAATTAATGGTGTTATACGTCAAGCGGGTACATATACACAGCAACCTGTATTAGTTACTAATACTTCTTCAGTAACTTTACCGGGCTTGGATTTATATCCTACAACCGCTTTTACTGTTTCTGATGGTACTAACCAGTATCAGCTTTTAACTACAACTACGCTTTCAACTGCAAGTAGTACTTCGTTAATATTTCAAGCGGTAAATATGGGGCCAGTTCAATCTAGCCTTAATTCTATTACTTCTATTGTTACAGTAACTTTAGGAGTTACCTCTGTAAATAATCCTAACCCTTATACCAGTCTTGGTGTAGCACAAGAAACAGATTCAGCACTTCGTATTCGTCGTTCATATTCTGTAGCTCAACCAAGTAAAGGATACTTAGCAGGATTATACGGAGCGTTAATAGATATATATGGAATTAATTATGCTTCTGTATATGAAAATATAACAGCTACTACAGACGTTAATGGAGTCCCCGGTCATTCCATTTGGTGTATTGTTTCTGGTACTAATAATTCTACCGTTCAAACAGAAGTAGCAAATGCTATTTACGTTAAACGTAATGCGGGCTGTGGCATGAAAGGTAGTATCTCTATAAGTGTACCGCAACTTGATGGTACTAATTTTAGCGTTTTGTTTGATTATGCTACAACTCAGCCCCTGTATTTTAAATGTACGGCTGAAGCAATTACAGGTTCTATTTCTACTTCAAACATAGCTCAATCTGTTTTTAATTATTTCGCTAATTCTTATAGCATAAATCAAATAGCAGATACTACTTCAATAGTATCTTACATAAAGTCTCAATATCCTAATGTAGTTATTAGTGGTGAAGCGGTATCTAAAGATGGTACTACTTGGTCAACTACAGTAAGTCCTACTGCAGTAAATTACCAATTTATAATACCAGCAAACACTTCTACATATATTAACATTACTTCTTAATGAATCCTAATTTAAATGATGTAGTATCGTATTATCAGGATCGACTGATATTACAATATCGTGGGTTGCCCAAAGCAACTCAAACGGTTGCTATATTATGTAAACAAGCCGTATGTGACTATTTAACTCAAAGCTTACAAGTTGCTTTTGATGTTAATACGGCTGTAGGTGTTCAGTTAGATATTATTGGCAAGTATGTAGGCATTTCAAGACTACAAGGTACTTCATCAACGGTAAATACGTATGGGTTTGAACGCTACCCCGGCCACACAGGTAATCCCAATGGTTTACAAAGATACGCTGGTGGAGTTAATACAGGCATCATTTGGATGCGTTATGGGTATGCTTCAACCAACTCTTTCGCATTATCTGATGATGCTTATCGCATTTTAATCCAGTTAAAGATTATCCTCAATTCCAGTGATAATACTTTATACTCTATTCAAAAGTTGTTGAATCAGTTTTTTCCGGGCACAATCACANTAGTAGATAATACTAACATGACTTTGACTTATTATATTGCCCCAGATATTTCTCAAACAGTTCCTATTTCCATCATAGAACAGTTTTTACCTAAACCAATGGGTGTAGGTATAAATTTTGTGTCCGCAGGTAATTTACGCGTTTTATCAGACGGCACAACAATCCGCACCCTTTCCGACAATACAACAGAGCGTGTAACTACTTAATCTCATGGCAACATCAACAATTCTAGGTATCTCTACCGTAAGAACCGTACCTTTAAGTGACGACTCTTTAGAAGTTCAAAGTGTCGCATCTGGCAGCGGACAAATCTCAGTATCGCTTCTTTGTGGCCGTTTACTCGCTAATAATGTTTATACTATCGGATCAGCGACAAACACCTTATTTACTATCAGCTATGGATCGACATTACCTGTAGTTCCTACTAAGATACGTTTGACGTTTTATACGCCATCAACAAGCTCGTCCTTAATTCAAGGTAATGTTGTTAGCGGAACTATTAGTACTACTTCTTTTCAAGTTCAACTTTTTGGGCCAACAGGCGATACCACACATTCAATTTTCTGGGAAGCACTAGCATGAAAAAAATATTTCTCTTTTTAAGCTTAATTAGTTTCGGTTTCGCCCAAAGCGTACCACTTAATAATCCAACATTAACTGGTACTGTTTCAATACCTGCTATTACTAATTCAATACTTTATTCAGATGCTTCAGGGCATATGAATCCAGTAACATTAAGTAATAATTTTACTTTTTCTGGTGGTGCATTAAATACGGTTCAAGGTCTTCTCACTACAAGCGTAGTTCAATTTGGTCAAATGGGTATCGGTGGAGCTACTGTACTTGGTTCTGGTTTTTCAGTAACAGGAACTTATTCAGGAAGTTCAGGATTATTTACAGCCTTCGCTGGTGGTATATTTGATGGCCCAACATTAAATATAAATGCCAATAGCGAAAGCATGGTTGGCTTATATTTAAAACCAACTCTTTCAATTGGTAGTTATACAGGTTTAACTTATTATGGTATGCAACTTGATAATGTATCAGGTGGCTCTAT
>TBL_comb47_HYPODRAFT_10002135_pt1 | contig 24741 bp, 13 predicted proteins | sample TroBogypolimnion_40_FD_10682 | JGI IMG/M metagenome (IMG submission 10682)
CATCCTCAGTTAAATTCCATTTCATTCGAAAGTCAAACTCAGGAAATTCAATATCGTATGCCGATGAATCGGTTTTGCTGGGCCAGCGCCAACAATATCCGGCCACCATTCTGGCACGATTGTTCAACTTGTTTTTTTCGAAAATAATGTCTCTTAATTCTGAAGGAGTATCTACAATTTGAAAATCGTATTCTAAATCGTTTATCTCTTCATTGACTGTTTCTCTGATTTGTAAAATATTATCTAACCAGGCTAAATATCCATCAGAGCCATTGCATCTGAATTGAGAGTTAAGTTCTAGTTCAATAATACTTGCACCTGCTCTCGATGCCCAAATTTCAATTTCTTGTTTACGACCAATATCTTTTAAAGTAACACGCTGGTCTTCATCAATAAAGAAGACAGAGAATTTCGACGCGGCAATGATTTCTTTGATTTGGTTTTCACCAAGATTGCCAAACAAACCGCTATGTTTATTCAGGCGATGGGCTTCATCTACAATTAAAGCATCAAATTCATTATTCTGTGTATCAATAAAAGCACCTGATCCCCGAAATAGATTTCTAATCACAGTTGGTCGAATGCTTCCTGTAAGTCTAGCTTCATACACTGCTCTTGGTGCCGCATTTTTAGAAACATATTGTGCTAGCATGCCAATTTTAGTCAAATACACTAAGAGATTAATCGCAACAACCGACTTGCCCGAACCTGGACCACCCTTTACAATCAACACCTGTTTATTTTTCTCACTTGCTTTTTTAGCGAGTGCCAAAGCATTTTCATAAACCACTTTCTGATCATCGATCATTACAAATTCTTGGTTGCCTTTGATCATTTTGCCGATACTATCAGCGAGTAATTTTGATGGTCTGATTTTTCCATTCTCAATTCTAAACATGAGATTAGATCGGTCACCATATTTGATATGTTGCTTAATAAATTCCCGAAGTTTTAAAGCATCGGTTTTTAAAAAAATGGGAGCCTTATCGATGTATTCAGCATAGAAAGGATTTTTGATCACATCATCCTCTATATAATTGTGTAAGTAAGCACAGGGATGTAATTGAATATTTTCTGTATACACAACTTCATTAAATCCTTGCAGCAGTGTAGCGTAACTCCATGCCTGATAGGAGGGATGGGTATGTTCTCCCATTCTACCACCCACATATGTTTCAACAATCGAATCTTTACTAGTGATATTTGCTTCGGACCATTGTTTCAGTTCGATGAGCATGGCACAATCAGCCTCTTGAGCATTTTGACCAGAGATAATAAAATCGATACGTTTACCTGTTTGTGGAATCTGGTATTCAATAGCTACGCCACAATCTCCGGGGATCTCAGCATCTCGCATAATGCGATCCATATAAACAAGAGAGGAAGCCCAGGATTTAATTTCAGCTATTCCAACGCCTCGATTCAATTTCAGTTTCACATTTCGCAACACAATATTTTCAATATCGTTAGTAAGTACATCATCTAGGAACTGTTCTTTGGTGGCGTTATATACAATCATAGCTCGTTGTATTTCTTGGCAGTTCCTTTTGCTTTTTCTACAGGGTATTTTTCACCATTGCGGATAATTTTCTCCATTACAATTTCTTTCAAGTCAAATCCGTATTTGTCTGCTAGTAAAAGCCCAAAAGCAAATATGTCTGCAAGTTCTTCTTTCACTTTTTCCTTATTCGCATCTTCCGGCGATTTCCAAAGAAATACTTCTAACAATTCACCAGTTTCTACACTTAATGCTATGGCTAAATCTTTAGGATTATGAAATTGTTCCCAATCTCGCTCATTGCGAAATTTTATCAGGGCTTGGGTGAGTTCTTGGATTTCAGTCATAATTTGTTATTAAACCTTATAAGTGTTATTCAGTTTCAATATGTAGTGTAAAATCTGTTATATAATTATATAAATTATCCTCAACTGGTTTATTCAGTAAAAAACGAATTTGAACTATAGGATCAAAAGTGCCTTTATTATTTTTAATTCTTTTTTGCTTGAATGAATTCTCAATAGGCTTCATTTCACCCATATAATAAAACTCAGCCCCTTCATCATCATTTTTTTTAATAAATAAAGGTAGTCTAAGTTCATTATTATGATTCATAATTGCAATTACATCGTCACTTTCTAAAGTTTTTCTAGACCTTGTCATCCAATTAAATTCTATATTACTCACAAAATAATCTTCATACTTAGTTGAGTCTGAAATTGTATCTTGTTTTTTATAAGTAACAAATATGGGGCAAGTGCCATTTTTTATTCGATAACCAAAAATTGTAGATTCTTCATTTTGCTTCCAATTTAATATCCGACACACATCTTTTCTTGAATATTTTTGATATAATAAAAAACCATTTTGATATTTCTCTTTTGAATAGTTTTGATCAAAAACCGACTCTGAATAATCTAAAGCATCAATAAGAAACCTTTTGAAATAGTTATTTTTTAAATTATAAAGGAATTCGGATTTAAAAACAATTTCATTTCCTTTTCTTACAATAACATTCTTGGGTTTTTGTACAAAAATGAAATTTAAATTTTCAATACAAGATTCGAGAGTTTGATTAGAAATAGAAATGCCATATTTTTTATTTAAAATTCCTCTAAAACTATCAATAACTAATGGAGTTTTTTGTAGCAATTCTTTAATAATAATTATTTCTTCAATTCGCTTCGTATTTGCAATCTCCATTGAAAATAATTCCAATAACTTTTTTTGTTCGGTATTTAGTTGATCTCTTAATTCATCTTCAATATTTGATACAAAATTAAAATATGATTTATACTCCATCACATATAAAAATGGATCTCTTGAAAAATGGTTTATAAAATCCATCATCATTGGTGTATTTCCCAACTCATATTTAAGCAATTTGTAGTCATTGATCAAGTCTTTCTTTTTCTGCATGTTTGCAGTATTTATCGAGTCGAAAATTTTTCCCTTTGTTATTTCATCAAAATTGATAGTTGAAGATCCTGGTATAAAAGAGCTTTTCCCAGAAATTAGCTTTCTTAAAGTGTCTTTATTATAGGAATTATCTCCATATAATGCAATTGGAACTAAATAATTATTTTTATAATTACCAATGAAATCAATCACTGTTAGATAATCTTTGGAATAAATTTTTCTGATACCTCTACCAAGTTGTTGAACAAAGACTATCGCGGACTGAGTGGGTCTTAATAAAATAACTTGATTCACTTTGGGAATATCGATACCCTCATTAAAAATATCATAAGTGAAAATATAATCTAGCTTATTATCAAGGTCTTCAGATTCTAAAAGATTTATTGCATTTGCTCTTTCGTTTTCACTATTATCCCCTGAAAGAGCAATAGTCTTAAAGCTTAATTCATTAAATGCTTTTGATAGAACCCTACATTCTTCTACACTTGAACAAAAAACTAGGCCCCTCAAAACACCATTGTCTGTTCCATAGAAACCAGCTTTTTCAATAATATGGTTAACACGATCCCTAGACGCAAGTTTGTTAAAGTCTTTTGCCTCTATTGCCTTTTCTCCATCTACCAAAATATCAGTAACACCATAATAATGAAACGGAGATACCATTTGCATTTCAAGTGCCTTGTGCAATCTAATTTCATAAGCTATATTATAATTGAAAAGTTTAAAGACATCTAGGCCATCAGTTCTTTCAGGTGTTGCAGTCATTCCTAAAAGAAACTTTGGTTTAAAATACTTAATTACCCGTTGATATGAATCAGCCCCAGCCCTATGTGTTTCGTCTATTACTATATAATCAAACTGATCAGAGCAAAACTGTTTTAGATTATTCTGTTAAGAAAGAGTTTGTATAGTAGAAAAGATAAAGTCGTTTTCAAGTTCTTTACTGTTGCCAGAGTAAATTCCAAAAGTTTTAGTGTTTCCAAAAACTTCTTGGTAAGTTTTAATTGCTGCTTTAATAATATTCAATCTGTGTACAACAAATAGAAATCTTTTTGGTTTATAAGCTTTTACATCAAATGCAGATAGATAAGTTTTACCGGTTCCGGTTGCAGAAATAAGCAAGGCTTTGTCTTTCCCTTCTTTTCTGAGTGCTTCAATATTTCTCAATGCATCAATCTGCATTTTATTTGGTTGAACCTTTGCGGGTAGATGCTCCTTCAATAACTCTTTATATTGTTTATTGATATAGAGTTGGTTATTGTATTCCTTTCTATAATTTTGAATGAATTCTAAATCTACAGGTACTGCTTTTTCAAATTCATCTGAAAATTCTTTTAGAGCGCTATAGATAATTGCACTATCCGGAGTGGCTGTAATTTTCAGGTTTAATTCCTTGTTTACGCTTAAAGCATTGGCAGTTAAATTACTACTACCTACTATTAGATTATAATGTAACCCGTTTCTGAACAAATAACCCTTTGAATGAAAATCACCTACAACAGCAATTTTTACTTCTATATTTCTAATTTGAATTAATCTAGATAATGCTTCTGGTTGAGTGAAATTTAAATACTTTGAAACTAATATTTTTCCAAATTTTCCTTTTTCTTCAATTAACTTAAGTGTATTAATTAATGATGCTACTCCACTTGTTGTAACAAATGCAACTGAAAACCAAAAATTATCACATACTAATAATTCGTTTTCAATTGTTGTCAGAACTTTTTTCCCTTCCTCTTTATTATTAACTAATATTTGAGGTACAAAATTTGGTTTTGAGGGGCTGTTAATATCAATAAAGCCAGTATATAAACTATCAGAAAGCTGTTTTAAAAAATCACTCATGAATTTCCCTCTTTAGTTTATCTACAATTGGAAGATCTGCTGCTGCCCAATCTAAATCATCCATTTCATTGGGTGAACGCCATTTGAAATCTAAATGTTCTGAAAGTTTTAATATTGGTGATTCGACACAACACTTATAACCGTGCATTGTAATTTTAAAATCTGGATAAGTATGTTCAACTGTAAGAAAATGTTTTAAACCATGAATCTCTAAACTAAGCTCTTCTTTGATTTCTCTTATTAATGCCGCTTCATTGGTTTCACCTGATTCAACTTTACCCCCAGGAAATTCATATTTCTTTGATATATATGGCAACTTACTTTCTCCCCGTTGTACACACAAATATTTGCTGTCCTTTACAATTATAGCTGCAACAACTTCAACAAATTTCAAAATGCTCTATTTTAAATATTAACACCTTAATTAATCTTTAATAAATTTAATTAGAAAAGATTTAAACAATAGATTTATTAATTTTTATAAACATTTTCGTTATGCCATTTCAAATTTTCTAGATCTGGATAATGCTTGTTTTCTTTCGGGAATACTATTTGTTTTCCTTCAAGCGATTTAAGCATGTTTTCTGATGGATATTCTGTAAATGATTTTGAAATAACAACCCGATAATTTTCATTTAAAGTGATTAGACCGCGATCAAACGCTCTATGCAAATTCGGGCTTAGTGAAATACCATTAGAAATAGTATCATTATGGGAAACAGAAAAAGGAACAATGTGACAAGCATCTACCATTTGAATATCGAAACCGGATACTATTCTCATTCCTGAGATACAACAAGAATAATCATATATTTTAGGGACTACTCTTTTAAAAACACCACACCTAACAAAAATTTCTTCTTCGTCAGCGCTTTCTATTTGTTTTTGATATTCTATACTTGGTTCATTGAGAATTTGTGCAGTCACTTCATCAACCAAACCAATGTGCTGATTAATTTTGTCTGATTTCCCAAAATATTTTGCTGTTAGAAATTGGTAAAATTCTTCTCTTGTGTTTGGATTTTGAAACAAAGCAAATAAATTAGAATCTAAGTAAGAATACTCTACTGATTCTTTTAATTGAGAAAAACTTTTTATTGAGTGTGAACTTGTAATAAGTATTTCTTTACCAAAATAAGTCTTAAGATTCCAAAATCCTTCTTTCTTCATATGGAAAAAAGGTAAAGCAAAATTTGGTTGAAAATCATCGGATTTAACTAGTCTATTCCAATTGTCTTTAAATCTTGCAACTAATAATGGGCTAATAATAATTTTGTTTTCTACTATTTCACCAAAAGCAATTGATTCAATTACTGATAATAGTAAAATTGGTTTATGAGGCGCTTTTAAGCCATTGACAGTTGCCCGATTAAGACTACCAAGTCTTTTTAGAAATTCTATTACTACCGTTTCCATTGCCTACTAATTGGGTTACAATATTTATATCTTCTTATAATGTACAAAAACGAATCAATAAATTGATATTTATAAAGTGTTGTTTATTAATAAATATTAGAGAGGTTGAATACAGTAGCAAAAAAAAACAAGTAAAACGATAGAGATGGGCTCAAAAACGCGCACGGTTTCGGGCCTTAAATAGAAAACCCACGACCAGCGTGGGTTTTAACTTGTGTTTGTGGTGTGGGCCGGGATCGAACCGGCGACACAAGGATTTTCAGTCCTTTGCTCTACCGACTGAGCTACCGCACCAATTTGTAGAGATTCATTCCTTATTGATTGTCAATGCTTTTCAGCACCCGACCATCGCTAAAGGGCTGCAAATATAAGGGCATCGTCCAATATTCAGAAATTATCCACAGTTTTTTTTGATCTTTCTTATTTTAACCACCCTTACTCCATACTTAAGCCGTGGATTAGCCGTGGATACTTCACCAAAAGCCGTGAAAAACAGAATCACCCCCCAATCATCTGCCGCATCACATAATCCTCCAACCCATCCTTGCCATAATGCTGGTAGGGCACCCATCTTTTTTCGATGGGCAACAACACTTCCACCGCTTCAATATCCGGAAACAATTTATAATCGAACTTCTCTGTAGCCGTACTCAAATAACCCGTATAATAATACGTGCATCCCTTTGCAATGGCATGATCTAATTTTTGTAAGATCAAAAACTTACCCAGACTATAGCTATGATACTCAGGATGAAAAAAATTCAAAATCCCAGCAATGCTTTTCTCTCCCTGATCAAAATATCCTACCGCCACCAATCGCCCCGCATCCCGCACTTCAATCATCCAGGAATCAAAGGGATTCACAGAACTCTCTTCATGCAAATAATCTTCACATCGGTCCGAAGTAATAAAATTGATATACTCCCAATACAACCCATACAATTCCCTTACCTCCTCATTGATCTCCGCTGGTTTTACAGTTACCGTTAATCCCGCACATTTTTTTCGAATCTTTTTTGCCGTACTCGATTCCTTCGCTTTTTTCAAATCCAGCCTCAACCAAAACACAGGCAGCGCATAACTCTCCGTATGAAACTGCGTATAATTCGTAGTAAATAATTGATGCTGCATGCGGTAATAACCTTGCTGCAAATATGCATCTAAACTGGCACCCTTAAAACCCGATTCGCTGGCAGAAATATAAATAGGTGGTCCAAACATGATGCAAATTTCGGTTTTATTTTTCCATATATCATCTATCGCTTCACCAGATCGATTGATTCTACCTCACCAGAAAAATCTAACACAATCACCGAATCATTTACATCAGGTCGCTTACCCAATTCATTAATTCGAATTCCATAAGCGTCTTGCGTAAATTTCAATGCCGATCCATTTAAATATTGCGCACTATTCAATTGCTTTCCGGGAAGATTGGGTAACGCAAGAGCTGTGCCTTCTGTATTTAATAAATGGATATAAATTTTATTTCCCTTTCTGGTGGCAACCATATCCTTACTCGGTAAATAAGGCCCACCCCTGGTTCCGTAAATAGATTCCCCATATTTTTTTAACCAGTCGCCCATTTGTTGCAACAATTTTACTTGTCTTAATTCCATTCTTCCATCTGCCATCGGACCCACATTGTATAAAAGATTGCCATTGCCTCCCGCAGTGCCCGCCAGCGTTTGCAGCGATTCTTTCAAACTCTTCATTGTATCATTCGGCTTCCATGCCCACTGCTCACAGATTGTGATACAGGATTCCCAGGCATCCTTCATATTAATCTCTCCCACAAACTGTTCTGGCGTTGCATAATCTCCCACCGTTTGATCGTTCATGAGTTTATGCGTGCCCTTTCCCAATCGATTATTCACCACCACAAGCGGATCTAATTTTTTGATATGCGCATACACTTCCTGTCCCATCGCCAGGGTCCACGGCGCTTCCCAGTTTCCATCAAACCACAACATATACGGATGATAGTTTGTGATGATCTCTGTTAGCTGTCCCTTTATTTTCTCTACAAACTTTTTCATATCACCGCTCTCTTTCATTTTTCCATCTGGAAGATTTGAAATCGGATATAAGGGATCGTGCCAGTCGAGTATCGTAAAATACACACAGAATTTAATGCCCTGCTTTTCACAGGCCTTACTCAATGCAGCCAGAATATCTTTTTGATATGGCGATGATTGAATCGTATAGTCGCTGTATTTACTCGGCCACAAACAAAATCCATCATGATGCTTCGATGTGATGGTGAGGTATTTCATCCCCGCATTCTTCGCTGCACTTACCCAGGCATCTGCATCGAATTGTTGCGGATTAAATTCTTTATACAGATTATCATAATCTGCAGTGTCTACGCCATTTCCCCGGCTCCAGCCGATTTCAGTTCCACGCAGATTGATAGGACCCCAATGAATAAACATGCCGAAACGCTGACTCATAAAATCTTGTACTGCAGCATCAGGCGTTTTTAATACAGTAGTTTTTTGTTGCGCGTTTACATCAACGATAGTAAAAAAAATAAGGATTAGAAGCGCAAAGCGCCCTATTAAATTCGGCTTGTTCATGTTCAAAATTTATCAAAAGAAAATTACGGATAAAGCTGCGTTTCCCATTTGAAATCCATCTTTATTCAGACCTTATCCACGTTTTTTAAAAAATAGCTCTAAATAACAGGTGTTTACACCGTAAAATGCCTTTAAAACTGCTCGGTTTTATAACGGAATTTTTCTGTTGTAATCACGTGAGGGGTTCGGTGCTTTCCTCGCCTAAAAAAATTTCAGTTTTTTTAACAATTTTCTGAAACCCTTTCCTGTATTGGGTTTGCGGCTGTTTTTAGAGTAGAATAAAAACACGCTAAAAAATCTTAACGCTGTCTGTAGTAAAAAAGGGTGTTTTTCCCGTATACGCGCGAGTGCTCAGAACGTATAGGAATCGCCATTTTCTTTCTAATTTTATGCTGCCCTCAAGAGATGATGAAAACATCTGGTTAATCTAAAAAAACTGTTACAAGAATCAACAAATACTTGTAGCAGATTCGTCGCCTGAATAGTCAGAGTCTAAACAGGATTAACTAAATCAAAGCAGCAGGTCTGCCAAATCCGAAGCCATAGAAATTGCTACCGCTGGTATGCATCCAGAGAACTTATGTACTCTGTCTACGGCTAATCTTTTGGGCAGTGCGAAAGGAATGGAGGGCTTTAAAATGTAGTTGAACAACTACTTTTTATACAAGACAAGGCTTACAACGCATAGACCACATGCCTTACAAGCCACGGAATCGAAAGAAATGAACTTTGAATGGTGAAAAGAGCTAAAAATAAAGATGAGGAGCGAATCATGATTATACTTTTACACTTTATAAAAAAATTATTCTTAACGGTTTTGATCCTGGTAACTGTAGGGATCTTTGCAAAAGCGAATGCACAGGATCCTCATTTTTCTCAATTTTATGCGTCCCCTCTTTTATTAAATCCAGCACTCACAGGAGCTTTCCCAGGAAACATTCGTGCTTCTGGGAGCTACCGTGAGCAATGGCCTTCCATCATGTATCCCTTTAAAACCGGTACTTTTTCTATCGATGGAAATATCTTGCACGATAAAATTGGTGAAAACGATATCATGGGAATTGGCCTTACTGGCATTTTCGATAACACCAACAATGGCGGTCTAAAATCAAATACACTTTCTCCTTCTATTTCTTTTCATAAAACTTTATATAAAGATGATAACGCTACCTATTCTCTGGGAGGTGGTTTTATGGCTTCCATGAATACCAAGATCCTGGATTATAGTAAAATGGTGTTTGGCCAACAGCTAACTCCACAAGGTTATGATAGCAATCTTCCAACTGGCGAAAGCAGAAATGGTTTCACTGCAGTAAGCTTCGATTATTCAGCCGGTCTGGTATATTCTGCCATCTCTGAAGACGATAGTTATTATATCGGTGGATCTGTCTATCACTTAAATCAACCTAAAGAAAATTTGAATGGTACAACCCATCAAATTATTCCTCGTTATGTGGTTCACGCTGGTGGATCTTTTTTGAGTGGCACATCCAATAGATTGTACTTAAGCAGCGTTTATATGAAAGCCGAAACATATTCAGAATTAATCATCGGTGCTGTTTACGGAATGGGTTTACTCAACACATACTCTTATGATAGTGAAAAAAATGATATTACCGTTTTGGCTGGCGTTTGGTACAGATATAAAGATGCGGTGATTCCTTATGTCGGAATTGAAGTAGGTAGCGTTCGTGGCGGTCTTTCTTACGATATCAACGTTTCTACTTTGAATGCGGCATCAAATTTAAAAGGTGGTTTTGAATTGTCTATGAGTTACACCTTCGCCACATCAGAAGCAGCTAAGACTCGTCAAAAAACACAATGTCCGGGAGGTAAACAAAACCACTTAAAATGGTTTGGATTCTAAGGAATTTTTTAAACGTATTTTATGAAACACAAATCACTGATTCTTTTTCTGCTGCTGATATCAATAAGCGGTTTAGTAAATGCCTCACCGCCGGGAACCGATACAATTCCTTTGATTTCCAAAACTAGTACCGCCGGTGGTTGCCCATCTGCGGCTTTTACGTTTTCTAATACCCTTGTCTGCGCAGGTGTTCCCATTGCATTTACAAGCACTTCTCTTGGTACCATTGTATCTTATGTATGGAATTTTGGTGATGGTACAACTGATAGCACAGCAAATCCTTCACATGGATTTTTTAAGAATTATGGAATTGGTAAAGACACGTTTGTAGTTTCTCTAACTGTTACTTCTAATACTGGTTGCACAAGCACGATTACTCACCAGGTTATCTTTTCTCAAAAACCTGAAGCAAAAATTATAGGACCACAAACCGTTTGTACTGGTCTCGGAAGTGCAAATTTTATCTTCAATAACGCATCTTCTACTGCATCAACTAATACTGATTATTATTTTATTTGGGGGGATGGTACTCCTAATACAGATCTGCCCACTTTTACAACTGCTCAAACACATTCTTATAATATTGGCACTAACCCATTAACCGAAATAGTAACAGGTTCTAATGGCTGTAAGGATACAGTAACCACTTTAATTTATCTTGGAAGTAATCCGTCAGTGGGTATTTCAAGTCCGGGCAATACATATATCTGCGCTAATAGTAGTATTTCATTTCCTATAAACAATACGAGTTCTAACTCTCCTGGTACTACTTATAAAATAACTTTTAACGATGGAACGCCGGCGCAATTATTTACGCAAGCAAATATTCCAAGTATCATTTCTCATATCTATACCCATTCTTCTTGTGGTACTACCAGTAATGGTATTGCTAACTCCTTTATAGCAAAAATTGAAGCTACTAATCCTTGTGCCGTTTCTCAAGGAGCTGTTACGCCAATCTATGTTTCAGAAACACCTACTCCTGCTATCACACTCGCTCAAGACACTGTTTGCGCAAGCACCAATGTGGCCATCACCAATGCCACCTGGGCTTTCAAAACAGTATCCACTTCTGGAGCTTGTTCTAATGGAACCTTCGTTTGGTCCATTCTTCCAGCAACTGGATTTACTGTTGGAGCAGGACAAACATTAGGTAATACTTTTAATAATGCCGATCCTGCATCTTGGTTAGGATCAAATGCTAATACACTAAATCTCAAATTCACAGTACCAGGTACATACACCATTCGCTTAACAGTTGGTGGAAGTGCAGCTTGTGGATCTGGATTTATTGAAAAAACAATTGTAGTAAATCCATTACCCGTTTCAACATTTACATTGGGTAATGCTGCAGGTTGTGCTCCATTTAATGTGAACACTACTAATAATACTGGCGCTGCAACCTTTGGTGCCAATAGTTATCAATGGTCTGTTACTTATTCAAATACTCAAAATTGTGCACCAAATACAAGTTCTTATACCATTACGAATGGTTCATTAACCAGTGCAAATCCTCAATTCACTTTCAATAATCCTGGAATTTATACCGTAGGTTTAATTACTACTGCTCCTGCTGCTGCATGTGCTTCTGCACTTGCCACACAAGTGATCACGGTCAAAACAATACCGAACGTTAATATCAGTATCCCATCCACACTTTGTGCGGGTCAGTCCTTTACACCTGTCGCAAGTGTGATCAATTGTTTCTCTGCTACCCCAGCCACTTATGCGTGGAGCTTTAACGGCGGAACTCCGGCAAGTGCTACTTTATTAAATCCCGGAGCAGTTTCAATCACAACTTTGGGTGCCCATACCATTAGTTTAGCAGCCACTAACGAATGTGGAACCAGTACCGATTCCAAAGTGATTACGGTTAATCCTGCACCAACTATTGCTGGTACACCTACTAACCCAACCAATTGTGCTATCGCAGATGGTAGTATCCGCTTAACAGGTTTAGCTGCTAACACAGCTTATACGGTTACTTATTCTAAAGGAGCCACAGTTGTGAACGTCAACAAAACTTCCGATGGAACAGGCGCCATCACTATTACAGGTTTAGGCGCAGGTTTATATAGTAATATTTCAGTTAACATCGTCGGCACATGTTCGTCAAATGTGATCGGACCATTCTCTTTAGTGGATCCATCACCCGGTGCTCCAGTGGTATCTAATAACGGACCAATCTGTAGTGGTAGCAGCATTACGTTCAGCGCAGCTTCTCCAACACCTGGGGTAACTTATACCTGGTCTGGTCCAAATGGATTTACCAGCACACTACAAAATCCAACCATTACAAACGCTTCGGCTGCTGCATCTGGAACTTATTTTGTAAATGCTACAGTCAGCAATTGTAATGCTGGTACAACAACAGTAGTTGTCGTAAACCCAACTCCTGCTGCACCTACTGTCAGCAATGTTACCTATTGCCAATTCGCTCCTGCAACTGCATTAACTGCTACTCCATCTGGAAGCAATAGTATAAAATGGTATAGCACTGCTACTGGAGGAACTGCATTTGCTACTGCACCAATTCCTGCTACCACAACTGCTGGAAGCATCACATATTATGTCAGTGAAATTTCTGCAAGCGGTTGCGAAGGACCTCGAGCTGCTATAACTGTTACTGTTAATTCAACGCCTACAAATATTACAGCTGTTGCTACTAACCCAACAACCTGTTCTGGCACAGACGGTTCTATTTTATTAAGTGCATTAGCTGCTAACACTACTTATACATTGAGCTATCAAAAAGCTGGAACCATCATTTCTGGTTCTAGATCTTCGGATGCTACTGGAAATATGTTGATCTATGGTTTATCTGCTGGTGTTTATAGTAACATCACCATCAGTAATGGTACATGTGCTTCAAATGTTGTTGGACCATTTACCCTGGTCGATCCATCTGGACCCGCTATTCCAACAGTCAGCAATAACGGTCCACTTTGTGCTGGAAGCACATTAAACCTCGCTGCTGTTTCAAGCACAGCTGGTGTTAGTTATACCTGGGTGGGACCAAAAGCTTTTGCTAGTATCAATCAAAATCCTTCTATATCAAATATCACTACTGGCTCTGCAGGAACTTATTTTGTAACTGCAACTTTAAATAATTGTAGTTCTACCAATAGCACTACTGTTGTAATACGAACTACACCAAATGCTCCATTAGTAACTAATATTGCTTATTGTCAATTTGCAACAGCGGTTCCACTTACAGCAACTGCTGCTTCAGGTAATACATTAAATTGGTATACTGTTCCTGCAGGTGGCACACCACTTGGAGCAGCGCCAATTCCTTCCACTGCAACTACTGGCAATACTATTTATTATGTGAGTCAGATGGCTGCAACTGGTTGTGAATCACCAAGAGCTGCAATCACTGTTAGTGTTACCATTACGCCAGTGATAACTGCAACTGTTATTAATCCAATTACTTGTTTCGGTACAGATGGCGATATCATTATGAAAGGACTAAATCCTGGAACAACCTATATCGCACATTATAATAATGGTACCTCAAATATCACAGCGAATATTTTGGCAGATTCTTTAGGCAATGTAGAAATTTCAACTTTGCCTGCAGGTACTTATTCGAATATTTATGTTTCAATTGGTTCTTGTACTTCTAATGTTGTTGGACCATATACATTAGTAGATCCTGCTGCTCCGGTAGTTCCTACATTAAGTTATAACGGACCAGTTTGCGCAGGCTCTACACTTTCTTTAAATGCTGCAACTTCTGGAATCAACTTAAATTATGCATGGACAGGACCGAATGGTTTTACCAGCACACAACAAAATCCTAGTATCAATTATACATCGCCTTTAGCAGCAGGAACCTATACTGTTTCAGTTACAAGTAATAATTGTTCTTCTGTAAAATCAATCTTGGTAGCACTGAAACCTCAATTGTTCTTAACAAGTCAAGTAGTGCTGGGCTCTATTTGTAACAATACATTATTTAATTATTCAGCATCAAGTAATAATCCGAACACTAGTTATAGTTGGACAAGAAATCCTGTTACAAATATTAGTAACCCTATTGGTCAAAGTACCGACACTACAGGAAAAGTTTCAGAAACTTTGATTAATACCGGTACAACTCCAGTACATGTATTGTATACATTTTATTTAACCGCTGGTGGATGTACTAGTCCGCAATTAGTAGATCTAATTATAGATCCAACAACGAAAGCATCTATCTCTTTTACAAATGCTGGATTATGTGCACCTGGTAAAATTGATACTAGCGTCATTCGTGCTACAACAAATTCCAGCAGCACAGTTGCATGGTATGTAAATAATAATTTAGTGAGTAACAATCTTCTTTTCCCTGGTTATACTATCACTAATCCATTAGATACCGCCATTGTTAAATTGGTTACTACCAATCCTTATGGATGTAGTAATGATTCGGTAAGTCAGGCCTTCTTTATTTTACAAAAACCTGCACCAAGTTTTACTAAATCAATTGCACAAGGTTGTGGACCATTAACTGTTTCTTTCAATAACACAACAACTCCTGCTGGTAATAATTTATATAGATTTAATTGGGACTTTGGCAATGGTGATACATCTCATTTACAAAATCCTCCTGCAATTATATTTAATGCAGCTGCTAGTCATTTAGACACTACTTATTATATTCATCTCACAGCTATTTCACCATGTGATTCCGTGATTAGTTTAGTTGATTCAGTATTGGTGCATGCATTACCATCTCCAAAAATTCAACAGGATACTGTTGGAGCATGTACCGCAGTTTCATCTCCTTATTTGTTCAAAGGAAATAATCTTTCTACTGGTAATGCAACTATGTATTATTGGGATTATGCGGAAGGTAACATGGATAGTAGCACTGCTAAAAGTTCTGTGTCGCATATATTCACAACACCCGTTACAAAAACTTATCTGATTCAATTAAAAGCGGTAAATGCGTGTGGAAGTAACATTGATACACTACCCTTAATAGTATATCAAAAAAATATTGTCACTAATTTATCGATGAATGGTCCGGGAGCTACCAGTTGTGCACCTGATACCATTCGCTTTACCAATAATACAACAGGAGCTAATTTATTCCGTATCAGCTTTGGAGATGGAAGTATCGATTCAGTGTATACTTCTAATTTAGGCATGGAACAAATTAAACACTATTATAATGCAGCTGGTACTTATACAGTAACCATGAAAGCTACTAATACTTGTAATCTTTCAGACACAACTATTTCTTTCTTAATCACATTAAATCAAAAACCAACAGGCGGTTTCTTTACAGCAAAATCTAGCTATTGTAAAAATGAGAATATCGTATTCCAGAATAATTCTCCTGCAGGTTATACTTACGAATGGAATTTTGGTGATGGTGGAACTTCCACTGCTTTCAGTCCTTCGCATCAATATGCAACTGTAGGAACTTATCAGGTTACCATGGTAATCAAGTCATTGAATTCAAATGCCAGCTTTTGTACCGATACAGTAAAACAATCAGTTGTAGTAAATGGTATTAGCATTAATAATTTAGTTACCAATAATGCTCCATCCAATTGTGCGCCATATGTATTTAGTGGAAATAGCAATTTGCTAGCAGGTAATTCGTCGAATTGGATTTTTACTGATCCAACTAGCGCCGATACTTTAGCAATAGGAAATACTGCATCGCATACATTTAATAATGCAGGAGATTATAAAGTAACATTAATTGCATTCAATAATTCAGGATGTAGAGATTCAAGTATCACTTTAGTTCATATTATTCCAACTCCAAAAGCTGCTTTCCTTGCATCTGATACGATTCATTGTTTGAATAGCGATACTATTCGCTTTACCAATAAATCAACATACGCTGCAATTGATCCTGTAAAATACTATTGGTATATCGATGGCACATTGATGAGTGCTACAACCGACTTTAAATATAATTTCTCGAACAGAGCTTCAACAAAATCTGCAACAAGCTTTATGATTATGTTGATTGCAACAAATAGTAATGGATGTTCAGACACTGCTACACAAAAAGTTACAATCGTACCTCGTTCTTTACCAAGTTTTACAATTTCTCCCACACATGGATGTGCTAAAGTAAGTGTGAGCTTTAATAATACCAGTCAGTTCGCAAATAGTTTCAAATGGTATGTGAACGATAGTTTATTCTCCATTATGAATACGCCTTATCCAATTGTTTTATCAAAACCTAAAACAGATTATTTTATCAAACTGGTGGCAGATCAAACGCTGTTGGGCTGTGGCGCAGATTCTGTTTTCAATACCATTACAACATTTGATAAACCAGTGAGTGGATTTACAGATTTCAATATGGCATTGGCTTGTACTGGAAATTTAACAGTTCAACTGACAGATATTTCAAAAGCTTCGAATGGTTCTCTTCAGCAGTATTATTGGGATTTCGGAGATGGCACAAAGAGCAATCTTGCAAACCCGATTCACGGTTACACACAACCTGGTGATTTCCAGATTTCACATTATGTAACAGATGACAAAGGTTGTTTTTCTGATACCCTGTATAAAAATGTGCGCAATTTTGGTAAGCCAACAGTGAAATTTAAATTGAATACTATTTGTTTACAAACACCTTCTATTCCAGTATACACCACGCATGATTTAGGTTTTGGTAATACCACAATCAAAACATATTTATGGGATTTTGGTGATGGAACAATTGATACGAGCTCACACCCAATGCATACCTATTTGAAAGAAGGACAATATACTGTTGTATTAACTACAGTGGCAGATAGCAGTTGTGTGAGTGATACTTCTGTTCAAACCATTCAAGTATTAGGTAAGCCAAAAGCTGATTTTAAATTCATCAATAACTGTATTAATAATCTGGTGAAATTTACTGATGCCAGTTCAGCTGGTTATGGACAAACAGCCATCGCTAATTACAAATGGAATTTTGGTGATGGAACACCAGAAATTAACTTAACTAATCCAATGCATACTTATAATATAGTAAGTTCATTTTCTGTGAACTTAAGTATTAGTAGTAGTCTTTGTCCAACATTAACAGATTCTAAAACAAGAATTATTAATATCGTTCAACCTAGGGCTGGTAGGGCTTATCCGCCAAAAGTTACCAGCTTTGGAATTCCAACAGTATTAGAATTAACGGAGAAAGAAGCTGCATCGGTACAACAAGGTGGATCTGCTGCTTCGTATTTATGGATTCCTTCTACTGCTTTAAGTAGTGCAAGAATACAGAACCCAGTTGCGATCTATAATAAGAGTGATGGAACAAAAATTAACTATACTATCGCCATTACAGATACCAGCGGATGTGTGATTAATGATACGCAAGAAGTTTGGGTTTTTGCACAACCAAATATCTATGCCCCAACCGCATTTACTCCGAATCACGATGGTGTGAACGATATATTTATTCCAGTGTATGTAGAAATCATGCGCATCCAATATCTCCGGATTTTCGACAGATGGGGTAACCTACTTTGGGAAACTGCCGATATGGGTAAAGGCTGGGACGGAACCATCAATGGCAAACAAATGCCAATGGATACCTACGTATACATGGTGGTAGGAATAGATGTAAATGGAAAAACAGTTTCCAGAAAAGGAGACGTTACTTTAATACGAGAATAAACTATTTATTACAAAATATAAAAAGGGCAAGTTCTTAATGAGCTTGCCCTTTTTTTGAATTTTTCCTTTTGACTTAGAATTCCAATTCTTTTATAAAATGGTTTTACTTGATATGACGCTATTTAAGTATTTGATTTGTGTATCCTGAAGGAAAATCAAAAAGTTCTAATATTTAGAACTTTATTCTGTTTTTAATTTTTATCCTACCTTTATAAAATCAGTGAAAATGGTTATTATTTCAAGATCTATCATTGTACAGTTTTCTGAAAAATATCCAGATTCATTTTCTGCACTTTTGAAGTGGTATGAAATAAAAAAGGAATCAAACTGGAAGAATTTTTCAGAAATGAAAAGGACTTTTAATTCAGTGGATACTGTTGGAAATGATAGATATGTTTTTGATATTAAAGGTAATCAGTATCGATTAATTGCCTTGATCATTTTTAAAGTACGTACTGTATTTATTCTGTTTATTGGAACGCATCAGGAATATAATAAAATAGATACAAAGCAGGTGAGTTTTAAAAAGTAAGAAATGAAACAAAAAATAAATTCAAAAAAGGAATATCATGAAAGCATGGTCACGGTTTACGACCTGATGAATAAGGGTGAGAAAAATCTCTCGCAGCAGGAATTAAAACAACTTTCTCAACTATCTGTTGCTGTAGAAATATATGAGGAGGAAGTTTTAGGATTAAAATCCCTTAAACCTCCAAAGTCTATTACAGAAATTGTGGAACTTAAATTATTTGAACATAAAATGACGCAAGCTAAATTGGCTGAAGAGTTAGGATTGGGGAAATCAAAAGTTTCAGAAATTTTAAGTGGCAAACGAAAACCAGATCTCATTTTTTTAAAAGGGGTACATAAATTATTAAAAATAGATGCCGGCTTCTTATTAGAGCACGCATAAAAAAGGGCTGTACCATATGATGCAGCCCTTTTTTCTTTTTACTCTTTAATTTTTAAAATTCACAATTATTCGGTGTCCTCGCAAAAGCAATCACGTCTCTAATATTCGTCATCCCCGTTACAAATTGTACCATGCGTTCGAAGCCTAATCCGAAACCCGCATGAGGTACAGATCCAAAGCGACGTGTATCTAAATACCAACTCATTTCTTCTAAAGGAATATGCATTGCTGCCATTCTTTTTTCTAAAACTTCTAAGCGTTCTTCTCTCTGAGATCCACCAACAATTTCTCCGATACCTGGTGCTAAAATATCCATCGCAGCAACCGTTTCTTTTCCTGGTTCACAACCATCGTTCATGCGCATATAGAATGCTTTGATCGCAGCTGGATATCCAGTAACAATTACTGGTTTTTTGAAATGCTTTTCTACCAGATATCTTTCGTGTTCACTTTGCATATCAATACCCCAGCTTACATCGTATTTGAACTTTTTCTTTTTATAATGTGGAGAGTCTAATAAAATTTGTATGGCTTCGGTATAAGTAATTCTTTCAAATTGATTATCTACCACCAACTTTAATTTTTCAATTAATCCTAATTCTGCTCTTTCGTTTTGCGGTTTTTGTTTTTCTTCTTCTGCTAAACGTGCATCCAGGAATTCAAGGTCTTCCATATTGTGTTGCATCGCGTAGCGTATTAAATATTGAATGAACTCTTCTGCCAGATTCATATTGTCTTCAATATCATGAAAAGCCATCTCCGGTTCAATCATCCAGAACTCCGCTAAGTGACGTGCCGTGTTTGAATTTTCTGCCCTGAACGTAGGACCGAAAGTATAAATTTCGCTAAAGGCCATCGCTCCTAACTCTCCTTCTAATTGTCCGCTCACTGTGAGGTTCGTACTCTTTCCAAAAAAGTCTTCTTTGAAATTTACTGAACCATCTTCATTGCGTGGTGCATTATCAAAAGGCAATGTAGTTACACGAAACATTTCACCAGCACCTTCAGCATCACTGGATGTGATGATCGGTGTATGTAAATAAATAAATCCTTTTTCATTAAAAAACTGATGTACTGCAAAAGCCAGTGAATGACGCAAACGAAATACAGATCCAAAGGTGTTCGTTCTAAAACGTAAGTGGGCAATCTCTCTTAAAAATTCAAGGCTATGCTTCTTTGGTTGCAAAGGATATTTTTCTGCATCACTATCGCCTAAAATTTCTAAGCTGATCGCTTTGATCTCTACTTTTTGGCCCTTACCTAAAGACTCAATCAATTCACCAGTTACTTTTAAAGAAGCTCCTGTGGTAATTCTTTTGATAGTTGCATCATCTATTAATCCTAATGCTACAACTACTTGTATATTATTATTAGTACTACCATCATTCAACGCAATAAACTGGTTGTTGCGAAAGCTTCGCACCCATCCCATCACTATTATTTCCTGTCCTGCTGGCTCTGATTGTAAGAGCGCTTTGATTTTTGTTCTTTTGTTAAACATTATTAATTGTTTCTATTTCAATACTTGTTAGGGTGGATGTTTAAGTTACATCCCAATTGTTATAGCTGCAAAGATAACCAAACAACCCGCAGCAAAGGCTTTAATGCCATGAACTTCGTTAAAAAGCACAAAAAATTCGTTTTTTCAGAAAATCTGACTTAACATTGCAATGGAAACCGAACTGAACAAGACCTATTTTCTCACGATGTGTCAGTTTATCCTCTTTCCAATCAAAAAATTTCAAACAACCGATCTGAGTTTTAAATTTCCTTAGACTGGATTTATTCATTGAAAAATAAACGCCTTTTTTCTCATTAATTGAATTTATGTACGACATTCTGCAATTGAACGACATGCTTTTGCCAGAGCTGCAAGACATCGCTGAGCAGCTAGCCATCCCCGGCACAAAAAAACTGGACAAACAAGGACTCATCTACAAAATTTTGGACGGTCAGGCTGTACAAGCTAGTGCCACCAAAGAAGAACCTAAAAAGAAAGGTGCCCGCACCAGAAAACCAATTACTATTAAGACTTCAACTGCTAATGGCACTGAAGAGGCTGAAGTAATGGAAACATCTGATCCTGCAGCATCAGCTCAAACACCAGTTGAAGAAACTGCTTCAGCAAAAACTACTGGTCCTGATAGACCTGTACGTGAACCACGCGAACGTAACGATGGCCGTGCCCCTGTTACAAAAAAGGGACCACTTCCTCGTAAACCTAGAACTGAAATTCCACCAATTACTGAATCGGTTGAAGCCCAACCCGATAAAGATATGACAGCCGATGCAGCAGCAATTTTAGCTGCTGTTGGTTCTGATCAGCAAGTTGGAGAAAACGAAACTGGTTCTACTAGCGCTGAACCTGCTCCGCAACATCGTTATCCGCAACATCGTAAAGAACCTGCTTTCAATATTGAATTTGAAGGAGTGATTCTGGGAGAAGGTGTTTTGGAAATGATGCCTGATGGTTATGGATTCCTGCGTTCTTCTGATTATAACTATTTGTCTTCTCCGGATGATGTATATGTCTCTCCATCTCAGATCAAATTATTTGGTTTAAAAACTGGTGATACCGTACACGGAGCCGTTCGCCCTCCAAAAGAAGGTGAAAAATATTTCGCTCTTTTAAAAGTGGATACGATCAATGGTAAGAGACCCGATGAAGTACGCGACCGTGTACCTTTCGATTATTTAACTCCGTTGTTCCCTTTTGAAAAATTCAATCTCTATACTACACCTAATAATTATAGCACACGTATCATGGACATATTTACGCCGATCGGTAAGGGTCAGCGTGGATTAATTGTTGCCCAGCCAAAAGTGGGTAAGACCATGTTATTGAAAGAAGTGGCAAACGCCATTGCAGCTAATCACCCGGAAGTTTACTTGATGGTGGTGCTGATCGATGAACGTCCGGAAGAGGTTACTGATATGGAACGTAGCGTTCGCGCAGAAGTAATCGCTTCTACTTTTGATGAGCCTGCAGAAAAACACGTTAAGGTTTCTGCCATCGCTCTTCAAAAAGCAAAACGTTTGGTTGAGTGCGGTCATGATGTGGTGATCTTATTAGATTCTATCACACGCTTGGCTCGTGCACACAATACTGTGGCTCCTTCTTCAGGTAAAGTTTTATCAGGTGGTGTGGAAGCAAATGCGATGCAAAAACCAAAACAATTCTTTGGTGCTGCCCGTAAAATTGAGCACGGTGGATCTCTGACTATTTTAGCAACTGCATTAATAGAAACAGGTTCTAAAATGGATGAAGTTATCTTCGAAGAATTTAAGGGTACTGGTAATATGGAACTCTTGCTGGATCGTCGTTTGGCTAACAAGCGTATTTTCCCTGCTATCGATTTAGCTGGTTCTTCTACTCGTCGCGATGATTTGTTATTAGACAAAGAGGTTTTACAACGTATGAATATTCTTCGATTATTTATTAATGATATGAATACCGAAGAAGCGATGAATGAATTATTAAAACGTATGCGTGGAACTAAGAGCAATGAAGAGTTCTTAGCTAGTATGAATAGATAATTTTTTCTACAAAAAATAAAAAAGACCTTCCGATTTGGAAGGTCTTTTTTATTATAAATATCGTCGCTTTATTTTTCTAAAAGGTAGGTGTCGAATAATTTTAAGATGCGCTTGTATTCATCTGTCCAACTACTAGGTTCTACAAATCCATGATCTTCTACTGGATATGCAGCAAGCTCCCAATTATCTTTTCCGAGTTCAATTAAACGCTGACTCAATCGCACCGCATCCTGAAAGTTTACATTTAAATCTACCATACCATGACAGATCAATAAATGATTTTTTAGTCCTGCTACAAAATTAATCGGCGATGATTTTGCAAAAGCAATACTATCATTCACTGGTTCATTTAAAATATTAGAAGTGTATCCATGATTATAATGTGCCCAATCAGTAACTGGCCGTAAAGCAGCTCCAGCCTTAAATACATCGGGTTGTGTAAACAAAGCCATCAGTGTCATAAAACCTCCATAAGATCCGCCGTACATACCAATTCTATTTTTATCGATGCCCTTATTTTCCACCAACCATTTTACTGCATCTATTTCATCATCAAGATCCTTTCCTCCCATAAAACGATAAATGCCCGTTCTCCAATCTCTTCCATATCCGCTACTTGCGCGATAATCAATATCAATAACAGTATATCCTTTATCGGCTAATAAATTATTAAACATCTGCTCACGGAAATAACTGCTCCAACCAAAATGTACATTTTGCAAATAACCAGCACCATGTACAAATACTACTGCAGCTTTATTTTCGGTACCCGGTTTGGGTTCATAAATACGCGAATAAATTTCTTTACCGTCTCTGGATGGAATGGTAAAAATTTTGGTGTCGCGCCAACTATATGCTTTGAACGAATCGCTCATTGCTTTGTTTGTTACTTGAAATGGTTGTTTTCCAGGAGCATTTTCTTGAATAAATAATTCCCATGGTTTATTGATATAAGAGTAACGATAAGCAATCCATTTTTCATCGGGTGAAAGACTAACTTCGTACAAGCCATCTTTATTAGTGATCTGTTCTTTTTTGCTACCATCTGTTTTTATTCGATACCAGTTTTGCTTTCCTGGATGCACTTCATTGGTGAGTAAATAAAAATATTGTTTGTTTTTACTCAACACTAAATTCTGCACTTCAAATTTTCCGGATGTGATTGCCTTTTTAGTTTCTGTTTTGATATCATATATATATACGTGCGAATATCCAGTTGCCTCACTCTGATAATATATTTGATTTTCGCTTATCCATCCTGTGTTTGCAGCATAAGAACTCACACCTGGTCCGCCCACCCAAGCTTCATCACGCTGACGATCGATCAAACTCAATTTTCCATTTTCAGGATTTACACGCATAATCCATCGGTCTTTATTATCCTGAGAATGAATATCAACGAAGGCTGCGGTTCCACTTTCGTTCCATATCGGTCCATTTATACTTACATTTCTTGCAGTGATTTTTTTATTTGCAAATTTCTGAGGATAATCTTTTATATAATCAGGCATATCTGTGATACCAGGAATGCTATCAACACTGATTGCATAAATAGTATCTTTTTGCTTATCGTAGATCCAGGTCTCATATTTTCCTAATGTATTTCCTACTTTTGTTCGGCCTTGTAAATCGGTGGTGTAGCCAGTTTCAGCCATATAGTCTGGAACGATGGTATTCTTAGATGCTGTAGGTGCAGTATATAATCTATAACTGATAAATCTTGCATCGGGACTGATTTGTAATGCTTGTATTTGTTTGTCTCCAACATTGATCAACTTAATAGTGTCTACATCTTTATTGGATTTAATAAATGCATCATGTGCTTCTTTTTTTTGTTTGCGTTCGCGTAAGATTTCTGAGAGCGCCAAATTATTTTGTTGCAGCCATTGATCTTGTCCTGAAGTAATCCCTGTTGTTGGTTTGCCCGTATTGGCTTCGGCTCTTTGTGTGCCGCCAGCTCTTAACCCAATAGTTGGCGCTGCTGTTGCATTTTCTCCGCCCACTTTAAAATTAGTGAGCTGTTGAGTTACACCGGTTTTAATATTCC
>TBL_comb47_HYPODRAFT_10002137_pt1 | contig 24727 bp, 27 predicted proteins | sample TroBogypolimnion_40_FD_10682 | JGI IMG/M metagenome (IMG submission 10682)
GAACGTTTGGATACGCCAACTGAATCTTGGCTGGCGGAAGTGACCGGCAAGCCGGTGATTGATCACTGGTGGCAAACTGAAACAGGTTGGGGGATTACCGGTAATCTGCAAGGCATTGAGTGTCTGCCGATCAAGCCGGGTTCATCGACTAAACCTATGCCGGGATTCAATGTGCAAATCCTGGATGAGCACGGTGAGCGTCAGCCTGCTGGCACACAGGGGTATATTGCGCTAAAGTTGCCGCTGCCACCTTCCTGTCTGAATCAGGTTTGGGGGGATGCGAATAAATTCCGCGACAGTTATTTGAGTTTCCTGCCGGGCTTTTACACCAGCGGTGATGGCGGTTACATCGACGAGGACGGTTATGTATTTGTCATGGGTCGTGTCGACGACGTGATCAATGTGGCCGGACACCGTTTATCAACCGGTGAGATCGAAGAAGTGGTTGCCGGTCATCCTGATGTCGCCGAGTGTGCGGTGATTGCCCGTGATGACGAACTCAAGGGACAGACGCCGATGGGTCTGGTGGTGCTCAAAACGGGTGCCGCCATTACCGAGGCGGAATTGCACAAGCAACTGGTTGCCCGCATCCGTGAAAATATCGGTCCTATCACCTGTTACCAAACGACGGTGGTGCTGGCTCGTTTACCTAAGACGCGTTCCGGTAAGACGTTGCGTAAGACCTTGTGCAATATGGTGAACGGACACGAATACACGGTCCCTTCCACCATCGATGACACTGCTGTGGTTCCTGAGATTGTTGAAACTTTGCGAACTAAGGGATTGATTTCTTAATAATCAAATAGTTGCAATAAAATCGGCCCGTGAAAACGGGCCTTTTTTACGCCTGTGGTTTTGCGTGACGCGCTTAGATTTTGTTAACTCGCGGTGCGAGAAACTAGCGCAATGTCCGTTCGCTGTATTTTTGAAGGGTCACTTTCGAGACAGACCTGTCCTTGTCGACTGTCCGCAATCCAGCAAGTAATTCAACGGGGTACTCAATCGATTCTAAGGCGGAGTTCGTGGATGAGGAATCCACCACCTCCAGACATCAAAGCAATATTTTTGGCGACAACCAGTCTGACACCGGAGGTTACCCTATCAAACCTGATGAACAGTGTGTGTCACGAAAGAAACGTTAAGAACCTTCCTGATTGCTGAAAAAACCGCAGACAGACTTTCCATAGTAGGGTTGCCGCGAGCAGAAAGCATGCGATGCACACTCTTGCTCGGACGGTTGGTTGCCGTGGCAATTTGCTCAAAGCCCACGGTTGCATTCACCACATCGCGCAGTAATAAGCGCGATGCCTCCGCCTCGCCATTGAGAAACATATCAGTTGCCTCTCTCAGTAATGCTTCAGCAAATGCGGGATCTGCCTTGATTCTGGCTTGTAATGTTGTACTGGAATCTACAGTGAGCTGTCCCATCATTTATCCTTTTTGATTTTTCCTTAACATGGCCTTACGGGCATCGTAATCATCTCGTAGTTTTTTCGCCTGCTTGATATCGGCGACTTGACTATTTTTTGTACCGCCACCAAGCAACACAATTAATACATCGCCATCATGGATGAGGTAAATCCGAATTCCTGGTCCCCAATCAATCCGATATTCCTTGAGCGTTCCGTCTATAGGCTTTACGTTCCCCATGCTGCCCGCCATCATGCGCGCACGAGCAGCGGCTACTTTTGCGGCATACTCAATGGACAAATCATTGAACCACTCCGCATAGTAGTTCTTCTGTTCGCTGGTTATGTATTCTTCAATCTTGATAGCTATGGTTAAATAGTAACCTATAGGTTACCTGTCGGCAAGATAAAAACAGTGTAGATTTGTAATAACTTCAATTGGAGAGAAATATTTTGCAAGGATCGTGCTTCCACGAAGGGCCGGTTTGATGCTACGAATTAACAACCGCGATAGTCAGCTAATGGCACAAAGTGAGCGCCCCGCCACTTTGATAGACACCGGATATTAAAGTGCGCGGCAAATATGCCATGTAATATTCACTTGGTTTAACAGTTGTCGTGAGGGAAGCATGAGGTCGTCTATTTCGCTCGTCATGCTCCTCAAAACTGCACCCGAAATGTTACTCTTCTCTGATCTTGAACCAGGTGGCGTATAGCGCCGGCAGGAACAAGCAGGTGAGCAGGGTGGCGACCACCAGTCCGCCCATGATGGTCACCGCCATCGGGCCCCAGAACACCTGACGGGTGAGTGGAATCATCGCCAGTATCGCTGCCGCTGCGGTCAGCATGATGGGTCTGAAGCGTCGCACCGTTGAGCTGACAACTGCTTCCCAGCGGGACTTACCCTCTTCTTCATCCTGACGAATCTGATCCACCAGGATTACCGAATTACGCATAATCATTCCGGCTAACGCGATGAAGCCCAGATTGGCGACGAAGCCGAACGGCACCTGGAAAATCAGCAGAGCGGCAGCCACGCCGATTAACCCTAAGGGTGCGGTGAGCAGCACGATGATGGTGCGGCTAATGCTTTGCAACTGTATCATCAGCAACGTGATTACACCCAGCAACATCAGCGGCATTACCGCCATGATGGCTTTTTCACCTTTTGCGGACTCCTCGATGCTGCCGCCCATTTCGATGTAATAGCCTGCGGGTAATTTAGCCCTGACTTCATTGAGTTGTATATTCAATAAGTTAGATGCAGTTGACGGCTGCGTCTTGTCATTCATGTCGGCCAGCACCGTCATGGTGGGCAGTCGATTGCGTCGCCACACGATGGCTTCTTCGAGCACCGGTACCAAGTGAGCGACCTGAGACAGCGGTACGTGCCGGCCATTTGCCAGCGGAATGTCTAAATTGGACAGATTATCCAGAGAACGAGCATCCCCCGCGCCGCGCCACACCACATCGATCAGTTGGTCGTCTTCGCGATATTGCGTGAGCGCCACGCCGTTTAGCCAGCCCTGTAAGGCCTGCGAGACGTCGCGACTGGACGTGCCCAGCGCACGCGCCTTATCCTGATCGACTTCGACGTGCACGCTTTTAACCTTTTCATTCCAGTCGTAACTGACGTCCTGTAAATGCGGATTGACGCGCATTAACGCAGAGACCTGATCGGCGATCAGACGCACTCGTTCGACATCGGGGCCGCTCACCCGGAATTGCACCGGGTAACCGACCGGCGGGCCGTTTTCCAGACGCACCACATGAGGATGGATGTGGCTGAAGCCGCCGTCAGGAGAGGTGAAAACGGTTTCCAGGCGATGCTTGAGTGCTTCGCGTGCCGTGAAATCTTTAGTCACAATCACGCATTGGGCGTAATTGTCGCTGAACAACTTTACATCCAGCGATAAGAAAAAGCGCGGTACGCTGTTGCCGACATAGCAGGCGTAATTCGCAACGGCGGTATCGTTTTTAAGCAACTGCTCGATGCGGATGGTCTCATGCTCGCTGGCTTTGAGTGATGCGCCTTGCGGCAGCCAAATGTCGATGATCAGTTCAAGGCGGCTGGAAGAGGGGAAAAACTGCTTTTGCACGCCCTTGTTAAAAGCCGCGATAGCCAGGACAAACAGCAGCAGGGTCGCGCCGATCACCTTCCAGCGATTTCGCAAACACCAGATCACCAGCGCGCGGAAGCGGCGATAGAAGGGGGTGTCGTAGATGTCTGTACCGTGTTTTTGCGCGTTGGCGATCAGTTTGGCCGGATCCAGTAGCTTATAGCCGAGATAAGGCGTGAACACGACCGCGACCAGCCAGGAGACCATCAGGGCGATGGTGACCACGGCGAAAATCGAAAAAGTGTATTCACTGGCGGCGGATTTGGAAAAACCCACCGGGGTGAAGGCGGCGGCCGTGATCAGCGTACCGGTCAACATGGGGAAGGCGGTCGAGGTGTAGGCGAAGGTTGCCGCCTGGAATCTGTCCCAGCCCTGTTCCATTTTGACCACCATCATTTCCACTGCGATGATGGCATCGTCCACCAGTAAGCCCAGTGCGATCACCAGCGCGCCCAGTGAGATGCGTTGCAAGTCGATGCCGAAAATTTTCATGGTGAAGAAGGTGATCGCCAGCACCAGCGGGATGGACAGCGCCACCACAGTGCCGGTGCGCCAACCCAGGCTCAAAAATGACACCGCCAGCACGATCAGAATCGCTTCGGCGAGTGATTCCTGAAACAGGGAGACCGATTCTTTGACGACTTCCGGTTGATTGGCGACGACATGAACCTCGATGCCGACGGGAAGAGCCGCTTTGATCTCTTTCATGGCGATGTTGATGTTTTCGCCCATGCCGATGACGTTGCCACCCTTGTCCATCACGATGCCGATACCGATGGCAGGTTGGCCGCCGACTCGCATGGTAGGGCGGGCAGGATCACTCAGGCCACGGCTCACCTTGACCAGATCGCCTAAGCGTACGTGCTTCCCGTTGATCAGCAGATCGGTGTTGCGTATCTTCTCGGTGCCGTCGAAACCGCCGCTCACGCGCAGCCAGATGCGGTCGGTGCTGGTATCGATAAATCCGGCCGGGGTTAGTGCGTTCTGTTGTTGCAACGCGGCACCGATCTGCGCCTGGGTCACGCCGAAGCTGGCCAGTCGCGCAGGTAGCGCATCCAAGTAGATTTTTTCATCCTGTACGCCGATCAGTTCGACGCGTTTGACATCCGGTACGCGCTTTAAATCGAGGGCGATTTGATCGGCATAGCGACGTAATGCGGCCAGATCAAAGCCGTCGCCGGTTAAGGCAAAAATATTGATTTGCACATCGCCAAATTCTTCATTCGGGAAAGGGCCTTGCACGCCGGCAGGCAGGGTGTGCTGGATGTCATCGAGTTTTTTTCGCACCTGACGCCAGGCTTCCGGCACTTCCTGTTTGGGGGTGTAGTCCTTGAGCACGACAAACACCATCGATTCGCCGGGCTTGGAGGCCGAGCGCAGTACATCGACCCAAACAGTTTCTTGTAACTTTTTCTCTATCTTTTCGGTCAGTTCGCGCTCGACTTCCTGAGTCGTGGCACCTGGCCAGAGGGTGCGTACCGCCATTACTTTAAAGGTAAAGTCGGGATCTTCGGCACGACCAAGATTGAAATAGGATATCACCCCTGCTGCCGTGAGGACGATGATCAGATAGAGCACCATTTGCTGGTGCGTCAGTGCCCAAGCGGAAAGGTTAGGGCCTTTCATGGTGCGGTGCCTGTTGTAACTGATTCCATAATATGGATTTTTTCGCCGGCTGATAAGCGATGTACGCCGGCGCTGACGATGCGTTCGCCGGATTTGAGCCCCTGGCGGATGACAGCCCCTTCATCTCGATAGGCTGCTACCTGCACCGCGCGTAAGCTGACGCTGTGATCAGGCGCTACGATCCAGACGGCAGATTGTGTGCCTTGCTGGTAGATGGCTGAAACGGGCACGGTGAGTTCGGCGTCTTGTTTGCTGATAAAGCGCACGCGAGCTGTCATGCCCAATGCAAGTTTTGCTGAGGCGTTTAAGGCGATACGCGCCGCATAAGTGCGACTGATAGGATCTGCTGAGGGCGAGAGTTCGCGCAGACGACCGGTTAACGTGGCACTGTTGTCGGCCAGTAGGGAGATTTCCGCCGCATCGCCCACTTTATAAAGTGTAAGGCTAGATTCGGGAATGGCGATGGCCACCTCAATTTCCCCTTCTTGTGCGAGTTTCAGTACGGGTTGTCCTGCGCTCACGACCTGTCCGGCGTCCGCCATAGTGGTCGAAATGACGCCGGCATGTTCGGCTCTCAAGGTGGTGTAATCGACCTGGTTTCGCAGCAATCCGGCTTGTGCCGCCGCTGTCTTATGGGCAGTTTCTTTGGCATCCAGTGCCGACTGACTGATAAATCCTCTGCGATTTAATTCGCGATAGCGTTTTAATTCGTCGTCAGCCAGTTGCAATTGCGCGGCCGAGGAGGACGCTTGTAAGTTGGCATCCGCCGGATCCAGTCTCGCTAATATCTGTCCTTTTTTAACCACTGAACCGGCTTCTACCAGACGTTCGACGATCTTGCCGTTCACGCGAAAGCCCATGTCAATTTCATGGCGTGCGCGGATCTCACCGCTGAGCACATTGCTGTTTTCCCCTGTCACGAGACCGACGATTTGCGTGAGTGCCGGGCGCTCAGTTTTGACCTGAGGCGGCGTCTCCTTGCTGCAGGCGATGAGGGTGCCGGCTAGGGCGATCAACAAGAGAGTAGATTTCATGGAATATCAGGAAATGCTGAAGAGGTGTGCAATGTAGTTTTCAAACGGCTGTTTGTCAAACTGATGCGGAAAGTTGGCATGAGAAAAGCCGGGTATCATGCCCGGCCTTTCTGCTTGAGTGATGGTAATTAGAACTTGTACAGCGCTTCTGCATTGGCTGTGGTGCCATTACCATTGGTCTTGCCGCCGGCAGCGTTACCTGTTGCCACCGCATAGCGATTCAATTCCATACGCAGGGCGACATCACGGTTGACGTTGTATTGCGCGCCTATGCCATAGGTTAAACCAGTGCGTGAGATGCTGGTGTTAGTCGCTGTCGGGCCGGATACGGTGGTCTTGGCATTGGCCAGTCCCAGTTTGCCGATCAGCTCTAATTTGTCTGTCAAAGGCAGCAGGCCTACCGCAGTCAGGCTCAGAGCATCCGTCTTGGTCGCATTACCGGCCACATCGGTGGATTTTCCCACTCCGCCATATTGAACTTCGGCGGCCAGATTTTTGCTGTACTGATAGCCGACAAAGCCGCCATAGATAAAGCTGGAGCTGGTGCTCATGGTCAATGCGGTTGGCGTCAGACCGGGTTTGCCGCTCCCCAGAGAGATGCCGGCGTAACCGCCTTCAGAGGCGGCAAAAGCGGGGAGGGCGATGGATAACAGGGCAAGCACTGCAATTTTTTTCATCTTCAAGTTCCTCATAACGTTATAAAATGATCAACTATTTTTCAGTTGTATAGACTACATAATAAATAATAAAAATGAAATATCATCTGAAATATAAATCAATTGAACTTTTTTGTGCCGTCATGGACTGATGCTGGCAGTGGCGCTACAAAAAAATAGCTGCCCGCCTGTATTGCCATTGTTCGGTTACCCCGTATTTCTGAAGTGGAGATGCTGTTGCGCGGGCGCCGCCAGCAACATCAAATAAGTCCAATTCGATCCGTTAGAAGAATCGTAGAATTAAGTTTATGATAAAAAAAACACCTAAAGAAGTGGTGAGAAAACTTCAATATACCGTGCATTTTTCAGGACGGGATGACGCCGATCGTGCTGAGATTGAGCGGTTTATCAGCGGAATTTTTTTTCATGCCTGCGGTGCCAAAGTTAAGGCTTTTTTACCGACCCTGATGAGTCTGCGCAATCTGGATGGTAAGCTGATCGCGGCGTGCGGGATACGCAATGCGGGTGCCGAGCGCCTGTTTCTGGAAAATTATACGGATCAACCGATAGAAAAACTGCTATCCGAGAAGATAGGGTCGACCGTGCTGCGCAGCGATATCGTTGAAGTGGGTAATTACTCGGTTGCAGAATTAGGTTTGTCCAGGACGCTAACGGGTGCCATATTTCATCAGTTGCATGCTACATCCAAACAGTGGGCGGTGTTTACCGCCATTCAACTGGTGCAGAATGCGCTGATCAGGCAAAATATCTTTCCTAAGGTGTTGTGTGACGCCGATATTAATCACCTGCCGCCTGAAGATCGTGCGGAGTGGGGTGATTATTATGAGCAAAATCCCAAGGTAATGGCCATGCGGCGTATGGAACGACGTCGTGAAATTCGATCTAAGGAGCAATAATTTGCCAAACTCTCTGATCTCGGCGCTGCGGCGGCAGTGTGAAAAAACGCCTGATGCCTGCGCGCTGACAGGCGCGCTGCACACCCTGAGTTATCAGGGGTTGGCGAGTGCCATCGAGCAAGTCGGCGTACAGTTGAGCGTTATCCCTTTCAAAACGCTAGGTCTGGCGCTGGATAATTCGCCGTTATGGGCGGTGTTGGATTTGGCCGGATTATCCTCTGGCAAGGTGGTTGTTCCATTGCCGTTCTTTTTTTCGGCGGAACAAGTTGCGCACAGCATACGGGACGCGGGTATAGGTTGCATCCTGACTGATCAGCCTGATCTTTATGAAAAGATTTTGACTGATAGTGGCATTGAAGTCGACTCGAGCTATACGCACATCATCAGCGGTCAGGAAGTGACCGAGTTTCGCCTGTTGAATGTCACGGATAAAGTCTTGCCGGAAGGGACGGTTAAGGTCACGTATACTTCAGGTACGACGGGCCACCCCAAAGGCGTGTGCCTCGGTGCCGACTCGCTGTATCTGGTCGCTCGCTCCCTGCTGACTGCCACCCTCGGCAGGCCGGGAGATCAGCACGCCAGCGTATTGCCGCTGTCTACCTTGCTGGAAAATCTGGCTGGTGTGTATGTCCCGCTGCTGGCAGGGGCGACTTGTCATTTACTGCCGCTGGCCACGGTGGGACTTTCCGGCTCCAGTGGGCTGGACGTACAAAAAATGCTGGGCACGTTGATTCAATGTCGTGCCACTACTACCATTTTAACGCCACAATTACTGCATGCACTGATTGCCGCCATGGAAGCCGGCCACCCTAAACCCGAACACTTACGCTTCGTCGCTATAGGCGGAGCCTCGGTTTCGGAGCGTTTGCTGCAACGTGCTGAAGCACTGGGTTTACCGGTGTTTGAAGGCTACGGTTTGTCAGAATGCAATTCGGTCGTCTCGCTCAATACACCCCATGCACGCCGTATCGGCAGTGTGGGCAAACCCTTGCCCCATGTCGCACTCAAATTCACTGACGAGGGTGAGATTCAGGTGTCAGGTGCCACGCTACTGGGTTATATTGGGGATGCTGTTGTGCCCTCAGGTGAGTTTTGGTCGACTGGTGACATTGGTTATCTGGACGACGAGGGCTTCTTGCATTTGTCCGGTCGCAAGAAAAACATCTTCATTACCTCATTCGGACGCAATGTGTCGCCCGAATGGGTGGAACGTGAACTGACCTTGCATCCTGCGATCGCGCAGGCGGCGGTGTTCGGCGAGGCGCGCCCCTATAATGTCGCCGTGATTGTGCCGCGCGGCAACGTGCCGGAGGCTGCCATCAATCAGGCGATTGCTGAGGCTAATCTGGTTTTACCCGACTATGCTCAGGTAAAATCATGGATTGCCGCAGCAACCCCGTTTCTGCCACAGAATGGTCAGCTTACTGCGAACGGCAGGTTGAAGCGGGACGCGATACTGGCGCAATACCAAACGGCGATAGATAAATTTTACCTATGATATTCAAATACTTATAAGAAGGAATAGCGATGACTATTTACCAGCAACTACTGAGTGCGACTGAAGCTGATAGAAATGCGTTGCAGAGTCTGCCCATCATCCGAGCCGCCGCGATGGGCGAAGTCACCCTGGAAGCTTATATCGCCTTTTTGACCGAGGCTTATCATCACGTCAAACACACGACACCCTTGTTGATGTCATGCGGCGGAAGATTGCCCGGCAAGTACGAATGGCTCAGAACCGCCGTAGCCGAATACATCGAGGAAGAAGTCGGTCATCAGGAATGGATACTGGGCGACATCAAGGCGTGTGGCGGAGACGCTGAAGCGGTACGCAACGGTACGCCCCGTGTTGCCACCGAGTTGATGGTGGCTTATGCGTACGATACGATCGCCCGCGTCAATCCGGTCGGCTTCTTCGGTATGGTGCTGGTCTTAGAAGGCACCAGTGTCGCGCTGGCTACGCATGCCGGTCATGCCATTCAGCAGAGTCTGGGGCTGGGGCCGGATTCATTCTCTTATCTGACTTCGCACGGCTCGCTGGATGTAAGTCATGTGGACTTTTATGAGTCGCTGATCAATAAAATTGAAGATCCGGCCGATCAGGCCTGCCTGATTCACTGTGCAAAGATGTTCTACAGGCTGTATGGCGACATCTTCCGCGACTTGGGCAACCGTTTCCTTCTCCCCAACCCTCTCCCGCAAGCGGGCGAGGGGGCAATTAAGGAATTAGCATGAATCTGTCCGGAAAACGCATCATTCTGACCGGCGCTGCGGGTGGTATCGGTTATCGTTTGGCCTTGTTGCTCGCTGGCAAAGGCGCACAACTGGCACTGGTTGAGCGCAATGCGCCACGATTGGCTGAAATTTGCGATGAAATCAATGCAAAAGGCGGAAAGGCGAGCGCAATTGCACTGGACTTAACCTCCGATGGTGCTGCCGAGCAGGTGATTGCAGCCGCTGTGCAAGCTATGGGCGGACTCGATATTGTGATCAATAACGCCGGCATCATGGATTTCACCTTGTATGAGCGCCAGTCGCCGGAACGCATCGCGCAAGTGATCAATGTCAATGTGACTGCACCCATGCTGCTGATCCGCGCTGCGCTGCCGCATCTGCTAGCACAGAACAGCGGGCGCATCGTCAATATCGGTTCCGCCTTCGGTTCTATCGGCTTCGCGCATTTTGCGACTTATTGTGCCAGCAAATTTGCCATGCGTGGCTTTTCCGAAGCGCTGCGTCGCGAACTGGTAGACAGTCATGTCGGGATTACCTATGTTTCACCCCGTGCGGCTAAGACGGCCCTGAACGACGAGCTCACCACGCAGATGCTGATCGAAACCCAAACCAATATGGACGAGCCGGACTATGTCGCCGAACAGATCGTTCTGGCGATTGAACGCGAGGCGAAAGAACATCTGATCGGTCAGCCGGAGTCATTCTTTTCCCGGCTTAATGGTGTATTTCCACGTCTGGTCGATGGTGGCCTCTTGAAAAACACCCGTATTGCCCGCAAATACGCCCAACTTAAAAAATAACTCAACAGGAGAACTCGATGAAGAAATACTTAACTTTGATGGCGCTTGCGCTAAGTTTTAATGTGACTGCAGCGCCGCTGGATGCGTCAATTGCCCAGCTGCAACACGGATGGGCTACCGCCAATTATCAGACGCCGGAAAAAGACCGTGAAGCCGCTTTCAAAAAACTCGTCGAAGAAGCGCATCAGGTCACTGTCAGTAACCCCAATCGTGCAGAACCCTTGATCTGGGAAGGTATCATTACCAGCACGCTGGCTAAATATCAGCCCAAGTTATCCGCCGGCAGCACGGCGAAGGCTGCACGCGATTTGCTGCTCTCTGCGGAAAAAATCGACGCGAACGCGCTGGAAGGTTCTGCGCTGACCTCGCTCGGTAGCCTTTACTATAAGGTTCCGCGTTTCATCTCCTTCGGCGATCACGACAAGGCGCGCGAGTATCTGGAGCGTTCGTTGAAAATCAGTCCGAACGGCATCGACCAGAATTATTTCTACGCTGACTTCCTGCTCGAAGAAGGCGAATACGCCAAGGCGATCGAATACTTCAAGAAGGCGCTGAAAGCCCCGGCTCGCCCCGGTCGTGAAGATGCCGATGCGGGTCGTCACGCTGATATTCAGGAAGGTATCAAGAAGGCCGAGAAAAAGCTGTAAGGCGGAAATCCCTAAGGAGCGATCCGCCTAAATAATCGCCCCTGCCGAATTGGCGGAAAGTCCTTTCAGGGCTTCCGCCCTACAATTGGTTACATGCAATGACCTATCAGACTGAACCCGCTTTTATTCACGGTACGCCAGAGAAAACCGGCATTTTGCTGGTCAATCTCGGTACGCCGAATGCCCCGACGGCTCAGGCCGTGCGTCCTTATCTGAAGCAGTTTTTGGGTGATCCGCGCGTGGTGGAGATCCCCAAGCTGGTCTGGTGGATGATCCTCAACGGCATCATTCTCAACGTGCGTCCGAAAAAGTCTGCTGCCAAATACGCCAGTGTATGGCTTAAAGAGGGTTCACCTCTGCGCGTTTATACCGAGCGTCAGGCTGCGTTGCTGCAAGGCTATCTGGGCGAGCGCACCACGACCCCCGTTGTGGTCGATTATGCGATGACCTACGGGCAACCCTCCATTCCGGACGTGCTGCGCAAGCTCAAGGCGCAAAATTGCCAACGGATTCTGGTTGTGCCGCTATTTCCACAGTATGCGGCTAGTTCTACCGCGCCGGTTTTCGATCAGGTGTTCGGTGAGTTGCAGAAGTTGCGCAACTTGCCAGCGCTTCGCACCATCAAACACTTTCACGATCACCCCGGCTATATCAAGTCGCTGGCAGCCAATATCAATGAGTACTGGGTAAAAAATGGCCGTCCGGAAAAGCTGGTGATGAGTTTTCACGGTGTACCGCAGTACACGCTCGATAAGGGAGATCCTTACCACTGCGAATGCCATAAAACCGGCAGACTGGTGGCTGAAGCGCTGGGCTTGACACGCGAACAATACACCGTGAGTTTTCAGTCGCGCTTTGGTAAGGCTGAATGGATTAAGCCCTACACAACCGCCACCTTGCTGGAATTGGGTAAACAAAAAACGCGGCGCGTGGATGTGGTCTGCCCGGGTTTTGTCGGCGACTGTCTGGAAACGCTGGAAGAAATTGCGATGGAAGGTCGGGAAGACTTTCAGCATGCGGGCGGGGGTGAATACCACTACATCCCTTGCGTCAACGACCGCAGCGACTGGATTCACGCGCTGTCGGATCTGGTAATGGATAATCTGCAAGGCTGGTTGACGACTCCGGATCAGACTGAACTGGAAAAAAGCCGCTTGCTCGCTCAGGCGATGGGGGGGAAGTAACACGGCATGCTCAGGATACAGGGTGCAAGGTTAACCTTGAACCTTGAACCTTGAACCTTGAACCTTGAACCTTGAACCTTGAACCTTGATCTGCTTTACTCGCTGCGTACCAGTAGCACCGGTACGGAGGCGCCGCGCACTACGCCTTCGGCGACGCTGCCGAACAACAGGTGGTTGAAGCCGGCACGGCCATGGGTGCCGATGACAATCAAATCAGCGCCCCAACTCAAGGCGTCCTTGTCGATCACCCGGGCGATACGCTCGCCATTGGCTTCCAGTAAAGCAGTTTCCACCGCGATGTTCGCCTGTTTAGCGACCTCTTCAGCGCGCGCGAGGGTGCGCACGCCGATCTGCTGAGTGAGCTCTCTCAAGGCCGCATAATCCACATAGCCCTCGGTGTCGAGGAACTGCAAATCGTCGATGACATGTACCAAGCGTAACTGCGCCGGCAGCGTGTCGATCAGCTTGATCGCTTCCTGTAATGCCCTGTCGGACGTGCTGCTGCCGTCAACCGGTACCAAAATACGTTGATACATAACGATCTCCTTTTTATGTCGGCAGACGCGCTCTGCCGCTTATAGTTTGATGAAATGCTCGCGATAGTGCTTCATCTCTTCGATGGATTCATAAATATCGGCCAGCGCCTCGTGTTTGCCGTGTTTTTTAACACCCTTCGCCATATCGGGCTTCCAGCGACGAGCCAGCTCCTTGAGCGTGCTGACATCCAGATTGCGGTAATGGAAGTAGTCTTCGAAGGCCGGCATCGAACGCGCCATGAAACGTCTGTCCTGACAAATCGAATTGCCGCACATGGGAGAGCTGCGCGGCGTGACATATTCTTTCATAAATTCAAGCATTTGTGCTTCAACGGCAGCTTCATTTAAAGTGGATGCACGAACGCGTTCGATCAATCCGGATTTGCCGTGCGTGGATTTATTCCAGGCATCCATGCCGTCCATGATTTCTTCGGATTGATGCACCACCAGCACCGGCGCTTCGGCGATGGTTTCCAGATTATTGTTGGTCACGACGATAGCCACTTCGATGATGCGGTCGGTATCCGGGTTGAGACCGGTCATTTCCATGTCTATCCAGACGAGGTAATTTTCATTTTGTGCCATAATTCGCGCGTCTCTATTGAACGGTAAGAGTCGTATTGTGTCACAACCACCGTTCGAACCACCACCAAAACTAATATCCTTTATGACAGCGACGCAATTCACCTTTATTTTCATTGAAATCCTCGCGCTTACCGCCTTGTTCAAGTTGTGGCTGGCGCGCCGCCATCTGGCTTATGTCGCAAAACATCGCGATGCCGTACCTGAGGCTTTTCGTGTACAGATCCAACTGAGCGATCATCAGAAGGCGGCCGATTACACCCGTGCGAAAACCCGTTTTTCCATGCTGGGCATACAATTTGATGCCGCGCTGCTACTGGTGCTTACCGTAGGTGGCGGGATACAGGTCATCAGCAACCTTTGTCATGGGTGGTTCAGCACGCCGCTCACTCAAGGCGCAGCCACACTGGTCGCGGTGCTGATGCTCTCGTCCTTGCTTGAGACACCATTCAACTTGTACCGAACCTTCCGTATTGAGGCGCGTTTTGGCTTTAACAACATGACGCTCAAACTCTACCTGCTTGACGCGCTAAAAGGCTTGCTGGTCGGCGCGGTGCTGGGTTTGCCGCTGCTCTTCGGCGTGTTGTGGCTGATGGCGCGCATGGGCGAATACTGGTGGTTGTATGTCTGGGGCGCCTGGGTTGTATTTAACTTATTGATTTTATTTATATATCCAACATTCATTGCGCCGCTGTTCAATAAATTCAGCCCGCTGCAGGACGAGGCAATGAAGGCGCGCATCGAGGCGTTGCTCTCCCGTTGCGGTTTTACCAGCAGCGGCCTATTTATCATGGATGGCAGCAAACGCAGCGCACACGGCAACGCCTATTTCACCGGCTTTGGAAAAACCAAACGTATCGTGTTCTTCGACACACTGCTGGCGCGCTTGAGCGGCGAAGAAGTCGAAGCGGTACTGGCGCATGAACTGGGACACTTCAAACACCGTCATGTGGTCAAACGCATCGTTTCCACCTTTGCATTGAGTCTGGTTTTTTTGTGGCTGCTGGCGATGCTGATGAAGACCGACTGGTTCTATCTGGGCCTAGGGGTTACCACGCCTTCCACCGCGCTGGCGCTATTGCTGTTCTTCCTGGTGATGCCGGTGTTCAGCTTTTTTATCGGTCCGATGATGGCAGCTTATTCGCGTAAACATGAATTTGAAGCCGATGCCTATGCCGCGAAGCAGACTTCAGCCGATGATCTGGTGAGTGCGCTGGTCAAGATGTATCAGGACAATGCGGCGACCTTGACGCCCGACCCGATGTATTCAAAATTTTATGATTCGCATCCGCCAGCCGCGATACGTATAGCCCATTTACAGACACGCTAAGGAGAACTGCATGAAATTACTCACCACCCTGTTACTGCTGACTTGCGCAACCGTGCAGGCCGCGCCTTTCCCCGAGGGAAACGAACAAACCGGTAAAGCCATTTTCGATAAATACAAATGCAACAGTTGCCACATAGAAATGCTGGGAGGCGACGGCAGTGCAATTTTCACCCGCTCCAATCACAAGGTGCACAGCGCACCTGAACTGGCTGTCCAGATCAAACAGTGTGGCGGCAATGTGGGCGCAAATTTAAGCGCACAGGAAGTGCAGCATCTGGGTGCATATCTGAACCGTTATTACAAACTCAAATAGGAGTGCATCATGGGATTCGTCTGTGATTTGAGCAACAAACATTGTAAACCTTGCGAAGGTGGTATTCCTGCGCTCACCCAAGCTGAAATCGATGATCTGATGATCACGGGCTGGCAGCAAGCGGGGCAGGCGATCGCTAAGACGTTCACCTTCAAGGACTACTATCAGGTGATCGCCTTCGTTAACGCCGTGGCGTGGATGACCCACCGCGAAGATCACCATCCTGATTTGACCGTCACCTTCAACAGTTGCCGTGTCGAATACAGTACGCATGCGATCGGCGGGTTGTCTGAAAACGATTTCGTCTGCGCTGCGAAGGTAGACGCGCTGTTTACGCTTTGAGCGGGATGCTCGATGGGCGCATTGTCGCCGCTTTTGGTCGCCAGTATCTGGTGCGCCTGGCCGATGATAGTCTGCTGCCTTGCTTGACGCGCGGCAAGAAAAGCGATGTAGTCTGCGGTGATAAGGTTGAGGTGATGCGCAGCGGCGACAACCAGGGCGTGATCGAACGTATCCTGCCGCGCACTTCCTTGCTGCATCGTTCGGATGCCTATCGCTCCAAACTGATTGCGGCTAACGTCAGTCAAATTGTCATCGTGGTCGCCGCCGAACCGTCCTTCAGCGATGAAGTGGTGACGCGCTGCCTGATTGCCGCCTTCGATCAGCGGTTGTCCGTGCTCATCGTCTTGAATAAATGCGATTTGCCGGAAGCGGCCGCCGCAGCAAGGTTGCAACTTGAACCTTATCGCGCCATCGGCTACCGGGTGCTGGAGTTGTCCGCCTTACAGGATGTGTCGAGTCTACTGCCTTTATTACTAGGTCACACCAGCGTGCTGGTTGGTCAGTCGGGTATGGGAAAATCCACTCTGATCAACGCGCTGCTGCCGGATGCAATGGCTGCAACCCGAGAGATATCTACTGTGCTGGATTCTGGCAAGCACACGACCACCCATGCCAAACTTTATAAACTGGATGAAGCGAGCAGTCTGATTGATTGTCCCGGCGTGCAGGCATTCGGTTTGCATCACCTGACTTTAGGCGAAATCGAACAAGGCTTCGTCGAATTCGCCCAGTATCTCGGACTGTGCCGCTTCCGTGATTGTCATCACTTACACGAACCGGGTTGTGCGCTGCTCGATGCAGTGGCACAAGGCAAGATCAACGCCCGCCGACTGGAATTATTTCAGCAGATCGCGGCAAACAAGGCGTAAACTTAAAAACCTTTTCTTGTCCACGAATTGGACAACTGTTTTTTCTAAGGTGAATCGTTATTTAGCCAACCCCAGTGCATCCCAGCCTTCATGTCCCAATTTCTTGAGCAGTTCGATATTGTTATCAGGAATATGGTCGGCATCCGGAAACGCATCCACCGCGCGATCCACGCTGTCTTCACGCAACAGATGCAACGTTGGGTAGGGTGAGCGGTTGGTGTAATTTTCGATGTCGTCCAGTTCTGTTCCGGCGAATTGATATTGCGGGTGCAGGCTGGCGACCTGAAATTCATCGTTGAATTCGCGCTGTGCGGTGGCGATATCCACTGTATCGAGAAAATCGTTATAGTCTAAAAAGTCCGTTAGAACATACGGATGGATCAGCAGCGTGGTGTCTAGCACGGCAGGATCGGTGTCTTGCAGGTGGCGCAATTCGACAAGCAACTCTTCGAGCAAAGCCTCCTCGGTAGTGGCGCTACTCACCACATAGCGTATCTGTTTCTTGACATGCACGGCCTTGGCGAAAGGGCAGAGATTGAGTCCGATGACGGCTTTTTCCACCCAGTCCTGCGTTCTTGCGATAATATTTTCGTTGGTCATTTTTTTAATTTTCAGATGGTTAGCAATGCAATGGGGGCTCGTTCATCAGTGCGATCTGTTCGCGCAACTCCAGTATCCGGTCCTGCCAGTAACGCTGGGTATTGAACCAGGGGAAAGCCGCCGGAAAGGCCGCGTCATCCCAGCGACGAGCGATCCAAGCCGAATAATGAATCAGACGCAGGGTGCGTAGTGCTTCGAGTAAATGCAGTTCGCGCGGGTTGAACTCGTAAAAATCTTCGTAACCGGCTAACAGGTCGCTAAATTGCCGGGTCTGCTCGCCGCGTTCACCGGAGAGCAGCATCCACAGATCCTGTATCGCCGGACCCATGCGGCTATCGTCGAAATCGACAAAGTGCGGTCCGTTATCGGTCCACAGCACATTGCCGACATGACAATCGCCGTGCAGTCGTAGCGTTTTCACGTCGCCCGCACGGTCGAAGCAGCGTCTGACACCGTCCAGTGCAAGGGCAGCCACACCGCGATAGACTTCGAGCAACTCGAAGGGAATGAAGTCGTGTGCCAGCAAATAGTCTACCGGTTCGACCCCGAAGCTTTGAATGTCCAGCGTAGGCCTATGCTGGAAATTCGACAACGCACCCACGGCATGGATGCGTCCGATAAATCGCCCCATCCATTCCAGTGTGTTTGGATTATCCAGTTCCGGTGCGCGTCCGCCGTGACGTGGGAAAATTGAAAACCGGAAACCTTTATATTCATGCAGTGTTTTATCGTTGATGACCCGTGCGGGAACAACCGGAATTTCGCGCTCGAACAACGTCTCAACAAAGCCGTGTTCCTCCAGAATCGCCGCATCCGTCCAGCGTTCCGGGCGATAAAACTTGGCGATCAACGGTGCGCCATCTTCCATACCGGCCTGATAAACGCGATTCTCGTAGCTATTGAGCGCCAGCAATCTGCCGTCACTGCGCATACCTGTACTGTCGATCGCATCCAGTACAGTGTCGGGCGTTAGCAAACTAAAGGGGTGTTGAGTCTTCATGGGCGGCATTGTACGGCAAGCGACGTAAAGAACGGACTTTTAGCTTTTGAAATTCAGTCTGTCAGCCTGCGAACCTCCGTAGCGCGTATGAGCTTTAACCGGTATGCAGAAAAATTTCCGGTGTGAAAAACTCATCGACCGAGCCCTGCAATCCGCACGCGAGGGGAAAATCACCTTACGTCAGCATTTGGTCGAGACGTCATTCGCATTCGTTGCGTATGACTATGTCATAACCGAAATGTTGCTCTTTTGATTGATCGAGCGCACTGCTAAGCAATAAATTATTCGAGCCATTGATTTTTTGATTCATGTAAATCTGCCACACTCGTGATTTTGATTTACAATGACAACGTTGTAATACAAAAAACAGGAGGTGCATTATGAGTATGATCTCTATGCGTTTGCCGGACGAGTTGAGCAATCAGCTTAATACCCTGGCTTCAGCTACAGGCCGCACAAAATCATTTTTGGCTGGGCAAGCTATTCGCGACTATATCGAACGTGAGTCTTGGCAGATTGCTGAAATCACGCAGGCAATCTCCGAGGCCGACGCAGGCGACTTTGCCAGCGAAGAGGAAGTGAATACCATCAGCGCAAAGTGGAAGCGCAATGCGGGTTAGATGGCTGCAAAATGCAATCAAGAATCTTGATGCTGAGGCTGATTACATTGCTCAGGAAAACTCAAAAGCAGCAGCAGACATGTTCGTGTACGTCAAAAATAAGGTTGACTCGCTCAGCGAGTTTCCATCTTCCGGGCGTCCTGGCAGAGTTCCAGGTACACGCGAACTGGTTGTTGACCGCTATCCATTTGTCGTTCCATACCGTGTTGTGGGCGATGATCTCCACGTTTTACGGGTTTTTCATACTCGTCGAAAGCTGCCCAAAACCTGGTAAACGTAACTGAGCGAAACGCCTGCTTTTTGCCGTGCAATAATGAAAGCTGCTGGACAAGTGTGTGCCATCAGCAGTCTGTCGAGGTTGAAAAATTTCCGCCAGAAACCTGACGTTCGCAGAATGCTGCGTCTCTCATTTTTGATTTTCTATGGCTTCGGACGCATGGGTACATAGAGTCCACCAAGCAAGACTGTTGCAAAGAATCTTGACCATCTACGGCAATGCCGTATTATCTGCGTATGCTTACTATTGCCGAAACCCAAATTTTCAGTAGACATGTTTCCGACTATTGGTCTGAAGACGAGCGAGGGGAATTTGCTGTATGGATTACAGAACACTTTGATGCGGGTGATGTTGTGCGCGGTTCTGGTGGATGTCGCAAGGTAAGGTGGATGTCGCAAGGTAAGGTGGTCGCGTAAGGGAACGGGCAAAAGTGGTGGTGTTCGCATCATCTATTACAACATGCTTGAGGATGGCACGATCTGGTTGCTATTGATCTACGCGAAAAATGAACACGAAAATATACCTGCCCATATATTGAAGGCAGTGAAGGAGGAATTAACATGCCCATGACCGAAAATGAACTTCAAAAGAGGGATGCTGCCCGCGACCTTGGCGCTGAACTACTTGAATCTGTTCGTGAAATGAAATCTGGCCGTGCCGCGAAAATTCATAATGTTGCTATTGCGCCAGTTGTTTCTGCTCGAATGAAATCCGGCTTGTCTCAATCTGCCTTTGCAAAGCTTCTCGGTGTTTCCATACGCACCTTGCAAGATTGGGAGCAAGGTCGCAGAACGCCCAGTGGCGCCGCAAAAACGCTCATAGCAATCGCTGAACGCAGACCAGAAGTGCTTCGAGAAGCTGCTGTTTAATAATTGTGCCAATAGCAGCTTTATGGTCATCATTTGGTAAATTTGTAGGCGAACTATGTGCCATCAGCGGCCCTTCACCTATATAAAATTTAACGACCGCTATATCCAGGATAACGGTCGCTCAGTAACTCTCAAATTTCAAGGTTGAATGGTCGCGTATTTCGCAAAACAAATGCTTGTCTCTATCAACATTCATCTCATTGCCTGTCCAGTGGGCTGACCACGCCACGCCCGCCTTTATTCAACACATGAGTGTATATCATTGTAGTGGAAACATCCGAATGTCCGAGCAGCTCTTGGATAGTGCGGATGTCATAGCCGCTCTCCAGCAAATGAGTGGCGAAGGAATGTCTGAGCGTGTGGGTGGTCGCGGGTTTTGCAATTCCTGCCTTTTTCACTCCAACGCGAATAGCCCGTTGAATATTCTGCTCGTAGATGTGATGGCGACGGTGAATTCCTGTTCTTGGGTCATCTGACAAGCCTGAGGCGGGAAATACCCAGAACCAACCCCACTCTTTGCCCGCATTGGGATATTTCTTCGCCAGCGCATCCGGCATTTCCACGCCCGGAATGTCGTCTTTCCTGTCCATATCAAAAAGAACCTGCACCTTTTTCAAATGTGCCTGCAACTCCGGCACCAGAGATTGAGGCAACATCGTCACCCTGTCCTTGCGCCCTTTCCCCTCTCTCACTGTCACTTCGAGTCGATCAAAGTCAACGTCTTTTACTCGCAACCTGACGCATTCCATCAAGCGCATCCCACTTCCATAAATCAATCTTGCCATCAGCGAATACATACCCTCCAGATTCGCCATCAGCCGATGAATTTCATTGACCGACAACACCATCGGAACCCGTTGGGAAGGCTTGGCGCGCACCAGACCATCCATCCACGGAAGGTCTATGCCAAGCACCTCCCGGTAAAGAAATAGCAATGCAGACAAGGCTTGAGTCTGGGTAGAAGCAGAAACCTTGCCGTTGACGGCAAGATCGGTCAGAAAGGCTTCCACTTCGGGAGCCCCCATATCGCGGGGGTGTTGTTTATGATGGAAAAACACGAATTTTTTGATCCAGTTCGTGTATGCTTCTTCCGTTCGCCGACTATAATGCTTTGCTTGGATGCGCTCACGCACAACCTCCAACAGCATAGGCGCATGTGGTGCTGAGTTAGCAGGAGGCGGTGACATGTTGCATTTCCAGTGTGTTGTTAAATCAGTAGGTTACAGTATATCAGGGCATCTTATACAGAACACCCACTTTTTTATACAGAAGAAGTTCGGTATATTTAAACGTTGGGCACTGTGAACAAACAATGAGCAAAAATAATATTCTCGAAGAGATCAAGCGCACAGCAGAAGCTAACAGCGGAATACCACTTGGAAAGCAAAAATTCTTTCAGGAAACTGGTATCAAAGAATCAGATTGGAGTGGGAAGTTCTGGATAAAATGGAGCGATGCCGTTATAGAAGCAGGATATTCACCAAATAAAATGCAAGATGCATTTTCGGATGAATCATTACTTGAGAAGTATGCTTTGCTTGTAAGAAAACTTGGGCACGTACCGACTTCGCCAGAAGTAAGGATGGAAGCAAGAAGCAATGTCAATTTCCCGAGCCACAATACTTTTTCTCGCTTCGGGCATAAGCAGCAGCTTATCGGAAAATTACTTGCCTTCTGCCAGAAGAACGATAATTACAGTGATATCGTTTCTGTTTTAGGCAAACTTCCAAGAAAAGAACACTCACCTGATAGTGAAGCAACACCAACAAAAACAGAATGCGGTCACGTATACCTGCTTCATTTCGGAGGTGAGGAGTACAAGATCGGTTGCAGCAATAATGTGCAGAGACGGTTCAGAGAGATAAGGACTCAAATGCCCTATGACGGGAAAATAATCCACGCAATCGAGACTGGCGACCCTGAGGGCATTGAGGCGTACTGGCATCAGTACTTCAAGGACAAAAGGCTAAAGGGAGAGTGGTTTAAGTTGTCGGCCAGTGACATAAAATATTTCAAGAAAAGAAAATTGATGTGAAAAAGCCCAACCCGGCGTTCGAGCGGGACGCCGCAAAAGCGCGGCGCCCCTCAACTTTACTACAAGGGCTTCCCCGTCATTGCAACTGACCTGTTGGTTTTTCATTTACGTTTTTGCGATTCTCAATGATCACGTTTGCCGACTTTCGCTGCGGATGCGAGTAGGTGAAGGACTGCTAAACTACAACCGGTCATATTGAGCCTATGGCTCGGACCCTGATGAAAGACGCGCGCGGGGGCCTCATTCGTTAGCCGGGTTCATATTGCTCCCCTGTAAATTGACCAGGCTCACCCCACGCGGGTCCAACCCGCTTCACATCAACGACGTTCGTCCTGCCGTGATTCATTTCCTCCTTTTTCTATAGACGGTTTTTTCTGTTCATTTACGCTTCGCTCGGATTGAGCCGGAAGTCTTCTCCATATTTCAGCACCGCCCAGCATAGCCGGGCGTTCTTTGCCGCGATGGCAATCGTGGCTCGCCAATAGCCACGACGTTCCAGCAGATTTCTTGCCCAACGACTGAAGCGATCCTGTTTATCCTTCAGGCTGTTGAGTACCGCTCGCGCCCCAAGCACCAGCAGGCTGCGGATATAGCCATCTCCGGCTTTGGTGATGCGTCCGAGCCGGGCTTTTCCGCCGCTGCTGTATTGGCCGGGAACAAGTCCAAGCCAGGCCGCCAACTGGCGGACATGATCGAAGTCATGACCCTGGCCTATACTGGAAACGAGCGCGGTGGCGCTGGTCGGACCAATGCCGGGCAGTTGCATCAGGCGGCGACAACGGGCGTCTTCCCGTGCGATCTCGGCAATGGCATGGTCGTATTCGTGGATGCGTTCGTCCAGCCGGTCGGCATGCGAAAGCATGTCGCCCACGCAACGGTTGACCCAGCCGGGCAAGTCTTCCAGATGGGCACCGATCTCATGGCGCAACCGTTCGACCTTTTGCGGCAGAACGATGCCGAATTCGGCGATCAAACCGCGTATCCGGTTGTACAGGGCAGTGCGTTCTTCGACGAAACCTTGCCGGGTACGGTGCAGGGTGAGCGTGGCTTGCTGGTGTTCGTCCTTGATCGGCACGAAGCGCATCTGCGGGCGGGTGACGGCTTCGCAGATCGCGGCGGCATCCGCTGCATCGTTCTTGCCACGTTTACCGCTCATCCGGTACGGAGTAACGAATTTAGGCGCGATCAGCCGGACCGTGTGACCGTGCTGCCGGAACAGCCGCGCCCAGTGATGCGCGCCGGTACAGGCTTCCATGCCGATCAGGCACGGCGGCAGATTGGCAACCAACGGCAATAGCTGGTCGCGCGTGACTTTCGGCTTGACCAGTTCAGGCTTGCCAGCCTCGTTTACCCCATGCACAGCAAAAATATTCTTGGCGAGATCGATACCTACAGTGATAATGCTCATGACTTTTCCCCTCCTGACGGTTTAGATGAAATGACACCTTCCATCTTGGCACTTTTGATGCCGTTTGCGGCAACTTCACCGCACCTTCGGGACGGGGAAGTCCCTTTCATTCGTTAGGACTCACACATCATGAAGATAACCCTTGCAGCACTTCTCATCTGCTCCATAGCAACGTCCGCCATTGCGAACGTCACTGATTCAACGGCGCAGCATCCGTTGTATGGAAAGTGGGCATGGACCTATGCAAAGAACAACTGTACAGAGGTGTACGACTACCGCCCAGACAATACTTCAGTAGTGACCAGTGGCGAAGAGATAGGCGAGAGCCGATTTACTATTAGCGACAAACCCGATTTGAATGGGTTCTATCGCATGACGGATGTAGTGACCAAAAGCAATGGTCGCACTGGCTGCGACGGCGAGCCGGGTGGAACGCCCGTTGGTGACACAGTGACCAACTATATTTTTTTCCACCCCACGAAAAGTGAAATGGTCATGTGCCAAGAGCCGTCCTTTAACGCTTGCATGGGCCCGCTTCGGCGTATCTCGCAGTGAGTCCTAACCCTACATCGAGCGGGACGGCGCAAAAGCGCGCCGCCCCTCAATTCCACGTTGGGCCTTTCACATGAAACGCACGATCCTAATGCTCACAATTGCCGTTGCATCAGCGGGATCGCACGCTGAAGAGCGGGCATGGGATTTACTGAAAGACAAATCGTTCCGTTCGGCATATCACAAGCTGTTAGGTGAAAAACGATCAGGGAAGTGGGTTGCCAAACTTTACGGACCAAGCCAAGAAACAACATATGAGATGATCGGACAAGTCAAATACATATTTGCCGACTCCTGCCGACCACATTACTGTGACACTAACAACCTTGTGATCGCCTACGCGCCATCTACCAAAACGGTCTTTGTAAAGCTCGTCGAAGAAAATGACATTTCTTTGCTGGGTAATCCTCCGACTGAAGTAAAGACACAACTCGAAAATTATTATGCTCGCCGATTTCACCCATAGGCCCAACCCGTCAGTCGAGGGGACAGCCCATCGGCTTCGCGCTCCGGCTGCCCCTCACTTTCAACGTTAGGTACAACGACATGTCTATCGCCAACGATTCCAAAGTAATTGGGTATTTCGCGTACTTATCGCCGAGTGAAGTTGTCTGCGATGGGGATGCCTGCCTTATCACCGTATTGTGGACCCCTCAGTCAAGACAATAATGTGTCGAGTTTAAGATGGTTGCCTGTTTCATGCAGCTGAACAGCGCTGCCCCGGTTTTTTGCTTCGATTTCTAAAAGCGTTTTTCCTGTCGTATTG
>TBL_comb47_HYPODRAFT_10002138_pt1 | contig 24726 bp, 29 predicted proteins | sample TroBogypolimnion_40_FD_10682 | JGI IMG/M metagenome (IMG submission 10682)
CTATTACAAGTCCTTCTNTTTCGTATAGTAGTAATTCTATAAAACAGATGTATGTTTGTTTTACTTCTTTACTAACAACTTGTTCTATAAGTTTGAATGTTTATACACTAAACGATACTCCTAATCCGCCTAATTTTTTCAAAAGTAGATTTGGAACAGTGTTGGGTGAGCCGAGTTATACTATTGTTCCTAATAAACCATATATCGCATATTATGATTTTAGTGGAAATACATATCCTCCTCCTCAAAAATTTCTTCATACGCCTTTTCCTTTAGTTAAAACAGTCGGTGGTGGGGTTCAAGTAGGTAATTTTTATGGTGAAACATTATACTATATGGCGATTGGTTCAAATACTATAGACCCAGCCGATACTACTTCTATGATTATTAGTGAATCAGGATTTATTATGGAAGATGGAATTACACAACCTTTCCGTCAGCCATATTTATTTCAATCGGCTTCTATACAGCCTTTGTATCCTTTTAGTCTTCAACAAATACTTTTGACAGTAAGTTTGGCTTTAACTCCAACGAATATTGGATATACTTTTATATTAACATCAGTAGTATCAGCAGGAGTTGGAATAACCATAACAGGTTTAACATCAACTGCTACAAGGAATGGAGTTTATGCTTTTTATAACCAACATAGTTCCGCTATTGTTATAACTTACCCTAAATTACCAAGTGGAACTTCAACATATTCATTACCTTCCAGTCAAGCAATTACTTTTGCTTGGGATGGAACTGCTTTATTATTACAATAAATCTAGATTTTTTAAATAATATGATAATATAATGTATAAAATATTACCATATACACAACATCAATCAAAAAGATTATGTGCTATAAGTGAAAGTAAGCCATTATAAAAAGTATTTGAATAAAATTTATTTAAAAAATAAATAAATTTTAGAAAGCAATAAATTTATAAAGTAATAATAATAATATTAATTGTAAAATGATTAATACTCCGGTGTGTGTTTCTTGAACAAACATCCTTGTGATGACAACCCACGCACATCTTGTGTGACAATTGATGGATTTTGATTAGAACAATTTTTCATCCATATTTTTATAATACAAAAGTTTTTTTTTGGTGATATCGTAATACCAGTAACACACGAAGCAAATGTTCCTTGATTACTAATTGTCTCACCAGAAATAACATAACTTAAGTCACGCCATACTTCATAGACATTTTTATTAGCAATCTTATAGGAAAAACAACCACCGTGCCTATTTTGAGGATCTTCCCAAACAGGGCTTATTCCATCACGCATAAGAAATAACATGCAATTTTTTACTAGAACTTCAGGCAATGTCTCCGTTAATGCTACTGTCTCCTCAACTGTGCCCGATGTGTAAATTTTTTTGTAACTTTTAACACTCCAATCTGTATCGTGCGGCAAATGAGCCCACAGGGTCCAGTTATCTGATAATTTATGATATGTGCTGGATTGTTCTGTTGCCATCATGGTTGAATATGGAGTCACCATTATATATTATTAACAATCAATTTTTTTATATTGTTTATAATATTGTTTATATTTTATTCAACAACTTCAATATAATCATTTCCTAATAGTTCTTCATCAGATTCAATATTTTTAGACTGTGCAGATGCATCATCTTCTTCTTCTTCTTCTTCTTCTTCGATAATCAAATCATTATTCCGAATTACTAAATAATTATAACACTTTAATAATATTTCATCTTTCTCATCAAAAGATTTAAATTTAACATCTTGATCGATAATGTCAAGTTTATATGAAACATAATTTTCATTTTTAATTACACTATATTGTTTCATTATTAAATAACAAAATACATTTTTATTTAACCGATTATTTACAATATAATAATTTTCATTTTCAGAAAATAGTTTCAATTTATACTGTTCATCTTCTGAAAATATAATTGTTACTGAAAGAAATTTATATTTACAACACTCATAGTTAAAATTTATAGGTACATAAAAATATATAACTTTATTTGTTTTTTCGGATTTTGTATTATCTGAATAAATCATAAATTCCATATTATTTTTATCTATAATTTCCAAGTTTTCATATTCTAAAAAATTAGTAGAATTTAAATAAGAAATTTTTTGAATATTTTTTATAATTTCTATATCTCCAGAAATATTGTTTGCATCTAACATTTTGCGTATTTGAATAGCAAATCTTTTAATTGTTGGATATTTCTTTAAATCTCTAGATTTTTTATCTATAAATAATTGTATTCTGCTATAATTTAATATGCAAAATTGGCCGAATTCAAATAAAAAATTATAATAAACTGTCGGAAAATAACGATCCAAAAATAAGTTGATTATCATACCATAAAATAATATATTGCTTAATGTTGAAAATATAGACATTCAATATATTATTTTATATAATTTATTTAAATTGTTTGTATAAATTATTTAACTATTATATTCTGGAGAACTCGTGTAACTTTTTGGAAAGTATGTTGCTTTAAACGCGGGTTGTAGTTGTGGTTGGTTTGTTACTAATGCATTTGGAGGTGGCGGAGGAGGAGGAGGTGGTGGATAAGTATTTGCAGGATAATATACAGGATAAGTATTTGGAATTGCATGATTAGTAATTGGAGAATAATTTGGATTAAAAACAGTAACTGATGAATGTGGTACTACAACAATTTTTTTTGTTGTTTGTGAAGTTGTTTCTGCATTTTGGCAAGGTGTATTTATTTTACCTGTAGCTATATCTAAACCAAATACATATAATAACATAGTAACAATTACAGTCATTAAAATAAATGGAATAAATACTATAAACCACGCAATAATGCTTAAACCTCCTTGACAAAGCATATTCAATAATAATGTAATCATTATCATTACAATAAATTTAAAAAATGCGGTATTATATAATCCTTTAAATAAATCGATAACTATCTGGGTTAATGAAAAAATCAAATATATTAATGCTGGTGGACATAACTCAAACATTACTTTATATTATATTTATATTTATAATTATATAAAAAACGGTTCTCCATCTTTTAAATATCCTACTTTATTTCCTGGTTCACCGGATTCATCAACTTCATAAAGGGGTCCATTTTCTTCATTTGTAGCATAATATGTAATATCATCAATTTCTATTTCAAATACTTCCTCGTCTTCATCTTCTTCCAAGCTTGCAACTGGTTCTTCTTCTTCATCTTCTTCCAAGCTTGCAACTGGTTCTTCTTCTTCATCTTCTTCCAAGCTTGCAACTGTTTCTTCTTCTGATTCTTCAGTTTCAATATCATCATCAACTATTGCAACTGGTAAGCTTTTAACTGGTAAGATTTCTTCTTCTTCTTTTTCTTCTTCTTCTTCTTCTTCATCATCATCATCATCATCATCATCATCATCATCATCTTCTTCTTCATCATCATCATCATCATCTTCATCATCATCATCATCATCATCATCATCATCATCTTCTTCATCAGTTGTTTCATCTTTATCTAAGCTTGTATTTTGAACAGGTTCGATCATTTTATTCATTGTATGCTTATTTAATTGCATTAATATATTTGATGATGTTACATCAGCTAAATTAAGAAAATTCTCTATAGAAGTCACTGAATTAGTATCACTTACATCTTCGATATTTAATGATATATTTTCATTATTTTTAGAAATTATAATATCAACAAGCTCTTCTTCTTCTTCTTCTATTACATCAACTATTTCTTCTTCTATTACATCGTGATCAATATCAGAAATTACATCTTCATCTAAATTATAATTTTGTTCATAAAAATGCTTAGCTTGTTCTAATTCTTTTTTATAAAATTCCATTTTCTTTTTGCAATTTTCTAATTCATCAGTTAAAGTCTTAACAGTATAATCATATAATACTTTATTTAGTCCTTTTTTAATAACACTTCCAACATTAGTTAAAATAGTATCTATATTAATTTTATTTTGAAAATCTGTAGACATTCCCTTAGATATTTTATTATAATAAAATTCGTTTAATATAGTTAAAAATATATTTAATGTAATATCATATAGAAAATGAGTAACCTTGATAAAATGGATAAAGATAAAACATTAGTCGAATGGGAAAAAGAAATAATGGAAAAAATAAATATCATCATAAGACAAACTAATTACACACCAGAAATTGCAAAAAATAAATTATTATCATTAAATATGGATCATATAAAGGTAATCAAGGAATATCACGGAATCGCTGAAAAAAAGGCACCAGCTATTAAATCAGTTCAGCAACAAATTTATAAAGAAATAAGATATCATATGAATGATTCTGTAAAAGATTTTAACCTTAAACAAGACCAAAAGTTAGTATCTGATTTGGAAAATAATAATACGTAAATAATTAGTGAATAATTAGCTATTAAATAAATAATTAATTATTAAATAATTTAAATAATTTAAATATTTAATATTAATAATCAATAAATGGATCCTACAGGAATATCAGAATTAAAAGAAATTATAAATATATTTACACGCATTATATATAGAACACATGAACTAGAAGATAATGTAAATATGATTAGCAATGATGAAGAAATAAAATTTTTATTACATTATGGAGGTATTTTATCAGAAGAATATCATGAAACATCATTTAATGATATTTATATAGCACTGGTTTATACATATTATTCATTAAATTTAGGAGAACAAACAACAGACCATTTATATTTAAGTTTATTTGAAATATATTGTGATAATTATAAAAATGTAGAAACAATGATTATAATGATAACAACAAGTAATAATCCAATAGGTTCTAATATTCGTCGACAATTTTTTGGAATGACTCATTTAACTATAAATATTTAATAGCAATATAATATAATAATGGTAAACAGTTATACAAGAAAAAACCATACAAAACATAATACAAGAAAAAACCATACAAAACATAATACAAGAAAAAACCATACAAAAACTAAAAAAATAAGAAAAATAAGAAAACAAAAAATAACAGTAGACACCGATTTTTATACTTTTATCAATAAAAAATGGTTAGATCATCATAAATATATTCCCGAAAATAAAAATGTTACAAACTCGTTTACTTTATTACAAAACAAGGTTGACGATGAAATACAAAATATATTATTTAAAAAAGTATTTAAAGAAACAACACCGACAGCAAATAGAACAAAAAATTTATTTGAAGCAGCATCTCATTGGAATAATGCTCTTGTTGAAAAACAAATAAATGATCGATTATTTAATTTAAATCAATACAGAAAAGCTGGAAATCAGAATGCAATGTATGAGATGCTTGCGTGGTCTATGAAAACCGGATTTGCATTTCCTTTTTATTTTTATTTTAACCAAGACACAAAAAATCCAAAAAAATATATTACATACATACAAGAGAGTGGATTATCATTTTATTCCAAAGAATTTTACTATAAAAATAATCACGCAGCAAATCAAAGTAGAAAAATGTATTTATTATATTTAAATACTTTATTTATTCAAGCATTCGGTAAAAATCATTGTTTTAATGTTGAACATATATTAAATGTTGAAAAAGAATTAGTCAATTATACATTTTCAAAAAAACAACCAGTTGAAAAATTATACAACAAATATAGTGATCAAACATTAAAACGACATTTTCATTTTGATTGGGATCATTTTGCAAAGCTTATAGGATTTAAAAATGTTCCCAAAGAATTGATTGTTATAAATATTAAATATTTTAAAAACTGTATGCATATTTTGAATAAATCGTGGGCATCTGATGAATGGTACGCATATTGGGTTTATCAAATACTGTTGATATTTTCAAAATTCCATAGTCAATTAAATGCAGTTACATTTGGGTTTTTTAATACATTTTTAAATGGTACAAAAAAACAGCAATCATTAACAAAACAAGGATTTTATTTTGTTGAACAGATTATGAACACTGAAATAAATAAACTATACTTCAAATATTATAAATATCCTGATGAAATTGAATATACAAAAAATCTTATTGAGAGAATAGTAAATTCATTTAAAACAAATTTTACACAAAACAAATGGTTATCTAAAAAAACAATAGACAAGGCGTTATTAAAATTAGATACATTGAAAATAATTGTTGGTTATAAAACACAATGGCAATCTGACCCAACTTGTGATTTTAAATCTAATGATGCTTTTGGTAATTATGAATTATATTTACAATGGCATATGAATGATTCAATACAAAAATATTTACATCCTGTTCCAAGCTCAGATATTTTTTTAAAAGAGAATGATTTAAATACATATGATGTAAATGCAACATATAATAATTTGAAAAATGAAATAATTGTTCCAAATGCTATATTACAACCACCATTTATCAATTTAAAAAAATCAATGGCATATAATATGGCAAATATTGGTATTATTATTGGTCACGAAATTATGCACGCATTTGACGATGAAGGATGTAAATATAATGAAAAAGGTGCATATGAAGATTGGTGGTCTCACGAAGATACAAAAATATATAAAAAAAGGCAATCTGATATTATGAAAATGTATTTATCAATGGCAAAGAATGACAATATAAAAATAGATGTACATTTAACAATGGGTGAAAATTTGGCAGACATTGGCGGATTTTTAAATGTTGAACAAGCATTTATGAATTATTTAACTGAGAATAAAATTTTCGGAGTTAAATTTGATGAACAATTAAAGGATTTTTATACATATTATGCAAAAGAATGGAGAAGTACTATGCGTTCTAAATTTATTACATCAAGAATGATTTATGATCCACATTCACTTGCAAAATATCGAGTTAATTCAAGTATCAAGTTTTCTCAGCATTTTCATCGCGTTTTTAATATAGAAAATAATAATAATAATAATAATAATACAATGAAATCGTTATTTTAAACTTTTAACTTTTATTTTTTTAAATAATAAATATTTTGAATCGAATATTTATTATTTTCATTTCTTTTCTATTTTTATTTCATTATACAGAAACTTGATTACCAAATTTTTCATTTAAAATAGTATTCTTTGTTTGAGGCATCTTTTTTTGAAGACGCTTCTTTACATGATAATTATTTGAAGGAATAATTTTATTATTAATTATAAATTCATCATTATCTTCGTGAAATTCTGGTAAAATACGTGTAAGTGGCTTATCAACAATTAAAAATAATCGTTCACTCCTCAATAAAGACCTATATTCTTGTATTGTTAAATTACCATAATATTTATCCAACATATAATATGGATTTGGTGCGGGTTTAATATTTTTCTTATATTCATAAATCTTTGAATATATATGATTGATTAAATGATATCTCTCAAACTTTGCAGAGCTATCTATATTTTCTTCCATTAAATGTGCAACAGCACATTCAGGTGTACAAAAACATCCATATACATTATAACTATTTTTAATAAAATGTTTTGGAATGTAAATAGGTGGGTTATCAAAATCACACGAGCACCAAAAGCACGCGGATTTTTTATCTGAAATATTGTTTATGTGAAGATTATGTTCTAGAATCTTTAATTTGCGCCATATTTCTCTGGTTTCAATAATACTAGAATTATTTATTTCTTCTTGTTCTTCAAATTCTTCATGATCTTTATTTTGTATTAAATCATTTAAAGCAAACATTGGTGTAATATTTGTATTATAAAACTTATCTTTATCAATTAAAGAATTTGAAAGTAACGAATTTGAAATTAAGTCATAATTTAATTCGTTATTTGATTCAAAATTATAAGGATCAACATTCGCAGAAGTAAAATTTGAATTATGATCACCATCACTAGTTAAATCCTTGAGAGAACATTTTAAGTGTAAAATAATATTTGGTTTACATTCTTTTTGTATAATGGATTGTAAATTTTGTTGAATAATTTTACCTCCCTTTGGTTTTCTACCTCTTTTCTTCGCTGGTTGTTTTATTATAGTATTTTCATAGTTATCATCATTATCACCATTTTCACCATTTTCACCATTTTCACCATTTTCACCATTTTCACCACCAGCTCCAGTTTCACAATTAGTTTCATAATTATCTTCACAGTCTATATTAATTTCAATATTAGCATTCTTTTGAAGTTTTATATTAAGCTCAGATTCTAAAGCAGCAACAGCAACAGCAGCTTTAGCCGCTTCTATCTCTTTTTTAGATCGTCGCCCTCTTTTAGGTTTTATAATATCTATTTTATTTGAATCCATAATCTTTTATATTTAAAATAACATAAAGTCGATTTAAGTTGTTTTCATTAATGTTTTTTCGGAAATATACTTATTTAATTTAGATATTTCTTTTTTATATTTCTTTTTTATATTTCTTTTTTATAATTAAGGACTTTCATAACAATTTCTACATACAGGAATATAATTATCACTACCAATCAAGGTTTGCTGTTTTTCTTGAGTTAATCTAAGTGAAAATATTCCAGGAGTACCATCTTTACAAATACTACATAATGATGTAAGTTTGGTGACTTTATCACACAAAGGGATTAATTCTAATAATGATCCGAATTTCTTTCTCTCGAAATCACCATCTAATCCAGCAATATATACTTTTTTCCCATCCTTTAACATTTCTATTACAGCTGGAAATAGATCTTCGAAAAACTGTCCTTCATTTATTAAAATGAATTCAGCTTTACGGATATTTGATCTAATTTTACTAAGTATATTATCAGATTCAATAAGTTCATGAGGAAACATATATAAATCTAATAAACTGCTTGTCTGAATACACGGTATCATTACCTTATCATGTGTTGATAACATAGAATCGTGGTATCGCGTATCTAACGAATGATTAAAAACCGCAACAGGAATATCACAGAACTTGGCCTGTTTATATAATTCTAATAATTTGCTAGTTTTACCTGAGAACATTGGTCCAATGAACAGTTCCAAATAACCGCTTACACTAGATATTTCACAGTTTGACATAATTCCTTTGTTGTGTGTTTGCATTAATATATTTACAATATTATATTTCAATTGTTTTTATTAATTATTAATTATTAATTATTAATTAATAATTATTTTTTTAAATATAAAACATTAAAATATTTTTATATTTAAAAACTATATAATAATCTTTAATAAGTAAATGAATTTAAATAATAATGCAAGTGTTCCAATGGTAGAAAAATGGCGCCCTACAAAATTCGAAGATATAGTTTTAGATCCGCTTAATAAGATTATAATGAAAAATATCATCGAAACATCTTATTTCCCAAACTTATTATTTTATGGACCACCAGGGACTGGTAAAACAACGAGTATTATTAATTTAATAAATACATATCAAGATAAATATAATCCAAACATTAAAGGTCTTGTTATACACCTTAATGCATCAGATGAACGAGGTATAGATATTATACGCAGTCAAATTAGTCAATTTGTAAATTCAAAAGCACTTTTTAATCAAGGAATGAAATTCGTTATCTTAGATGAGGTTGATTATATGACAAAAAATGCACAACAAGCATTACGTTATCTATTACAAAGTTATTCAAGTAGTGTTAGATTTTGTTTAATATGTAATTATATAAGTAGAATAGATGAAGGTCTACAGAATGAATTTTTAAGACTTCGTTTTAATCAATTACCTGAGACAGCTATTGTTGGATTTCTCTCAAATATTGCAAAAGAAGAAAATCTAAATATGGATGAAAAGGCTATAAAGGCGATTCAACAGCTTTACAAATCAGATATGCGAAGTATGATAAATTTTATGCAATCAAATCAAAATAATACTATTGATTCAGGTCTTCATATTATTGATAATGAAATATGGCAAAATTTGTATGATAAATTCGGTAATAGAGAGAAATTAGAAAAACTAATAATTTTTGTACAGCAGATAAGTATGGATTATAATATTGATAAAAAAAATATAATTAAATATTATTTAAATTATATTATTCGCAATAAACCACATATAGTAACACAACAATTTTTAATATTTGTAGAAAATATTATGCATTTTCAAGATTGTAAGAATGTACATTATATAAATTATTCACTTACACGTTTATCATCATTTATTCCTAAATTTTGATTGATAAGAAGTTAGATTGATAAGAAGTTAGATTGATAAGAAGTCATGTTAGTTATCAGCAACAGTATTGTCATAATTATTCATACGCATATGAAGTTTAATCATAAATTCATTTGGAGGAGAACTTTTTGATGGATCAAAAAAATTCTTTTTTAAACTATAATTATTGCTAAAGCTTTCTTTTTTTATTGTAGATAAGTTTTTAGAAATAGGTATACTTTTACTCCTTTCAATGATGATGGACGGTTTTTTAGTAATTACTTGTTGCTGCATTTATATTCTATTATATAATAAAATAATTGATATAAAATAATTTAAAGAGATATAAAGATATCTTGAGAATAATAATAATGGCAACAGCTACTCTAACAACAAATAATAAAATAGATGATGAATGGGAGAATTTTATTTCATCAAAGTATGATGGAGAATCATCAGAAGATTTGGATGATGAACCAGAGTATGGTGAGCACGAAGAAATAAATGACCCAGGAATTTTATCCGAAGATATTTCTAAATGTTTACATATCGTTGCACCAATTGCAAGCGATATTTATATTTCAACTAAATCTAAAATTGCTTATTTAAATCAAGAATGTGATTTAAAGAGCATATTCTGGGGATTAAAAATTATACCATATTCTACCCCACAAAATGGTATCATTAAAAAACAAATGAAATTTAATTCATTAATTCAAGAAGACTTGGAAATTATTCAAGAAAATTTAAAAAATGAATTCCATATTGATCAGCAGATCATAACAAGTATTAATAATCCAAATGGTCGAATCAAATTTAAAGATATTAGAAAAATAAGTGTTGGAGTATCTAAAAAAGATATTATGAGTTATCGATGCAAACCTAAAAGTGCATTTTATAACTGTATTGTTATGATTATGCGATTAAAAATTATAGATACTTATAAAGAATTCCATATCAAGTTATTTAATACTGGAAAATTGGAAATTCCTGGAATTCAAAATGAAACAATATTTGATACTGTTTTAGAAAATATTCTTCTTATAATACAGCCATTTGTTCAATCACCATTAAATTACAAGCAGGCTTGTGATACTGTTTTAATTAATTCGAATTTCAATTGTGGATTCTATATTAATCGCGAAGTTTTATTTGACTTGTTGAAATTTAAGTATAATATTCAATGCATATATGATCCGTGTTCATATCCAGGCATTCAATGTAAATTTTATTATAATACAGATTTGGAAGTGCAAACAGGATCGCAGATATCAGAGGAAAATAAGAATAAATATAAAAATATCGTGACTGTTTCATTTATGATTTTCAGAACAGGTAGTATTCTAATTGTAGGAATGTGTGACGAAAATGTGCTATTTACAATCTACGAGTTTTTAAAGGTTTTACTGACACAAGAGTTTTCAAAAATTAATCAAAAAGTAATTACTGCTGAAAATACGCCTGTTAAAGATAAAAAAAAGAAAATACGGAGGAAGAACATATTAATAGATATTATTGTTTAGATTAAAAAAATGTTATGCTAATAACCAATTAATAAATTTTTCGGGAGTATCCTCTATTCTTTTTGAAAATTCTTGTGTCAGTAAAATATTATGTTGAATTTTATTTTCATTAATTTTTCCTTTATATAATTTTTTTAAAAAAAGATTAACAATTTCAAAATACTTTTCAAAATGTATTTCAATATTAATTTGTCCAATAAAAAGTAATATAATATTAAATATTTTTTTATCTAATTTTTTATCCAATTTATTATCTAATTTTTTATCATTAATTTTTTCAATAATATGTGCAGTTTTAATAATAATTTTTGTTAAATAACTTTTTTTTTCATTACTAGAAAAATCTGGTTTATTAATAAAAAAAGATATTATTGATTTAGTAATATTTGTATGAATATGAATTAAATCAAACTGAGTATTTATATTTTCATTATTAACCAAAGATTCTAAATTCATTTTTTTACGATATTCGTTATTTATATCAAATATTGTTTTTTTATAAACAAACATTGTTGCATCACGAGAACTCAACTGCAAAAAAGTATGCTGATCATCCGAAATTTGCCCAATAAATTCTACATAAAAATAGAATGCTTTTTGACCGTGATAAAATGCTAATTCAATATTTTTTGAATAATAAAGAATATTATTGAATACATGGCTTACGGTTTCTAGACCACGAATAATAATAAATTTATTACATGCATTATTTTTTAGATTAATATTATCAATCATAAATTTTAAAAATTCAATCATTAATAAATTATATTTGTTTAATATCTCATATGTAGTATAATTTAATATTGGATTATAATTTTCTATATTGTTAAGCGAATAAGATGTAAATGTATTATTTTTTTCATTATTATTTATTGGACTATTATTTGCACTATTATTTGCACTATTATTTGCGCTATTATTATCATTAATAATTGTATTCATTATATTTATAAATATATATATTTCTACTTTTTTAAATTTAAATTATAATGTTATTTATTATTTAAATAAAATTAAACAATATAAATTAATTAGTATTTAAAGACTTTTAAAAATTCTATAATATAATGTCAAAAGAACAGAGTACTTCAGCAACTGATGCTTCGAATTACAGACTTCCTAGTGATTTAACTTTAAAACACGCAATTAAATTATCAATCGTGGAAGATAAGCCAATTATGATGGATTACTGGTCGGTGTCATTGGATAAGAAGGCGTTGGTTGGTGTTAAAGAATCGGGTGAAAAGTTATTGGTTAAATCGGAAGATGAGTATACATCTCCTATTTCCAAGTTTTATAAGAGTGCTACTGAATACATTATTATTACGGAGAATTCGATTTATTTAGTATCGTCTGATATTCCTACTCGCAAGATCACCTAAAACTACTTTTACTACTTTTAAGAAAAGTAGTGCAAAAACTAATGTAAAATATATATCTATTTTGCTATACTTTTTCTAAAAGTATATATATATATAATATAAATGCCTTATGGAAATTTTTATTATGGTAGATTAGGTTTTCTATACAAAAAAAGTGGTGGTGCTGGAGGCAGGAGAAATTTTCCCCTCGGCGCAATATGTAATCATCATCAAGATATAAATAATCGATATGTTCCAGGTTCAGGTGTAGGAGCTTCAGGAACTGCTCAAAGGCGTGCAAAATTAAGACAATCTTATGCTACATTTCCTCAATCTTGTGGAATAGGACCACAAAGATATGGTTTATTTGTTAATGGTGGATCTAATTCGTATGCTTTAAATTGGGGTGTATATAGTGGATGTCCTAATAAATTTCCAGTTTATCCTCCTAGTGTTATTTAATTTTCACTAAATAAAAAATATATTTCATTAAATAAAATATATTTTTCTTATATTACATTTTTTAAAGCCCCCTATGAGAATTGAACTCATGACCTCCAGTTTACAAGACTGGTGCTCTACCACTAAGCTAAAGGGGCATCCTATATAATTAAGTAAATATTATATGTTTAAGCTATTTTACTAAAATAAGATATATAATTATTTTTATTAATTATTTTTATTTATAAAAATGCTTAAGTCCTTCTTTTCAACATATCCATTTTGAATGATTCGTACCCTTTTTTCGCAATCGATTCCATTACTCGCATCATACAACCATATGAACATCCAGAATGCCTATTAGATATTGGGTCTTCGCGCATTTTATTATGAATCATTTCGAATTCCGGTGCAGTAGCAAACATAAATCCTGTATTTGCTGGCGGTGTGTAACTTCGCATCCAATCCCAGAGCTCCGTTTGAGTAATCGCATTATGCATATTTTTATACAACTCTCGTTCGCTTTGTTCGCTAATAAATTCAAATTCTCCATTGCCATAATATTCTGTGTTCATCATTGTCTAGGGTTATATATAATATACATTCAATATCTACTACATTGTTTAAATCAATTTTTTATTTTAATAAAATATAAAGAACTTAAATATTTTTTATTATTTATTTTAATTATTATAAATGAATAACGATAAATGTATTTTATGTAAAGAACAATCAAATTGTATTTGGGAAATATCTTTTTTATCATTATTTTCATCATTATATGCAATTTATAGAGGATATTATGATTTAGCTTTACTACCAGGAGGTATATTTTTAACTTCTATTAATTATTGGAGGCACCCTACTTATTCTTGGCGAAGAAATGTAGATATAGTTTATGTAAAATTAGCATTAATTTATCAATTAATACGATCATATGGTGCTGAAAATAGTATTTTATATTATATATTATTACTTATAGGTATAGGATTTTATTATCTTGCAAAATATTATGGTAATCAACAAATGTTTTGGCATTCAACATATTCACATTGTATGATACACGTAATGGCAACAATTTCTAATTTTGTTTTATATTCTGGATATATTGTTCCTATTGATTCTAATCCTATTATAAAAACATTGATGACTTATTTTTAGTTTATCTTCTAGATTTTTTTGATTTTTTATATGATTTTTTATAAGATTTTTTATTTCTTTGAGATCTTCTTTTATAAGATCTTCTTTTATAAGATCTTCTTTTATTCATTTTTGTTATACCAAATGCTGCTGTTTTATAAAGTTCGTATTGTTCTCTCGCATTTTCCGTATCATGAATCATTTCATTATATTTTTGAAGTGGATCAACAACCAACATTATAGATATTATAGTATTAATCACTTGTGATCCTAATCCCGGGCTTAGTTCATCTATTTGTATTAATTTATCTACCATACTACGAGCAAGCTTTTGGTCACTTTCAGATAATTTACTAATTGTTTTTTGATCTCTTAATGCTTGTCTAATAAGAAGACAATTAAAAAATCCAGTCACACCACTTCCAAATATTTTAGTATGATATTCTGGAAATCGTTCTAATAATTTTTGTTCAATTTCGCGTATGTATTCTGTATCATCAGTATCTCGATCTAGTAACCATTTTGTCCATTCAGCGAAAGTTGTTGCTTCTCGAGGATGAGACCTCCCAATTGTTTTTATTCGCATTGTAATATCTGGAATTGTATTTCCGTGTCTAAGAGAAGGGTGAGGAAATGTAATTAATCTTGTACTCTGTGGTAGTTGTAAATGTGCACTTATATCCGGTTGTACTTGTTTTGAAGTATTACTTTTATTAACTGCTTCTGCTGCAAGAAGACGAGTTATACTTTTTGAGTTCATATATTATTCAAAGAATAAATATATTTTTTGTAAGTAATTTAAATATAATTTATTTAAATAATTAATAATGAATAAAGATGAATTAATTTTAATAGAATCACAAATAGATATCTTACCTACTACCTTAATAGAACTTGAGAATAATTGTATTTTAAGTCCAGAAAATGCAATTTATATTTGGCGAACATCATTTTTATTTTTTATATCATCATTTTATGCATTATATAATGGATATATTGATTTTACACTTGTATTATTTTGTGTATTTTTAAATTCAATTAATTATTGGAGAAAACCAGATTATTCTTGGAGAAGAAATCTGGATGTGTTTTGTGCAAAATTAGGTATTTTTTATCAAATAATAAGAGCATATGGATGTGAGTATGGTATTATATATTACTTATTTATTACTATAGGTATTTTATTTTATTATGTAGGCATTTATTATTATAAATACAAATTATATTGGTATTCAACTTTATCACATTGTTTACTACATATATTTGCAAATTTAGGATGTATTATTTTATATTCTGGGTATGTTGTTCCTATTGAATCTAATGCAATTTTATCTAGATTTTATTCATATTTTACTATTACAAAAAGTTGTATTATAAACAGTTGTATTATAAATTATAATAATAAAAAACTTATAAATGATATGAGTTTATATAAAGGACTTAAATATTATTATTTAAATTTAATAATAATATTTTAAATGGATAATTGCGATTCACAAATAATAAATTTGGAAAAAGAGAAAGAAAAAGAGAAAGAGAAAGAAAAAGAAAAAGAGAAAGAGAAAGAGAATAATTGTATTTTAACTATTGAACAATCAAAATGTATTTGGTGTGTATCATTTTTATTATTAGTTTCATCATTCGGATCTTTATACAAAGGATATTATGATGGCGTATTTGTACTTTTTTTTATATTTATAACATCGATAAATTATTGGAGAAAACCTGATTATTCTTGGAGAAGATATGTAGATATGGTTTTAGCATTTTTATGCTTGACATGGCAAATGATTAGAGCTTACGGTTCTACATATCATAATACATATTATATAATTATATTTAGTGGTATATGTTGTTATTATTTGGGTATATATTTTTATAAAAAACAAATGTTATGGATTTCTACAATTATGCATTGTTTACTTCATTTATCTATAAATATTGGATGTTTTATATTATATTATGGATCACTTGTTCCTATTGAATCTAATATAATTTTAAAACCTATTATATCTTATTTTGTAAATATAAATATAAATACAAATATGAATATAACATATTCATCTATAGAAAATAATTATATACAAGATTTATAATATTAAAATTTGTGATGTTAATATTATAATTATACTATTTTAAAGTACTTCTAATAACTTGGCAATTTGTTCTTCTGTTAATTTTTCTGGAAACTGTACTTTGAAGTGAATAATTAAATTACCAGTATTATGTCCTTCTCTTGATAATCCCATTCCTGGAATTAACTTTTTATAATCTGGAACAATAATATTACCTGCCTGATTATTAATTGTATAATTCTTACCATTGATATATTTTAATTCAAATGAAAATCCACAAAGAGACTCTTTGAGAGAAATTTGTTTCTCAAATACCAAATCCAGTGCGTGTCTATGAAAATCACTGTCATTTTCAACCTTGATAAATATTTTAACATCACCTTTACTTGTTTCACTATTAATATTTCCAATATCTTTCATTAATATGATCTCATTATCATCTGAACCTTTAGGAATATTTACATATATTGTCTGTTTTTCAAATACTTTATTTCCACTTTCAATAATCCATCGCTCTATTTCTAGAGGTACTGAAGCACCATTTAATACTTGTTCCATATTAATGCAAATAGTTTGAATAATTGGTGCGGGTTTTTGAAGACTGTGTTGAATATTTATTGGTACACCATTTCTAAATACATGGATATTTGCACCAGGTGGAAACATTCCTCCCATTCCTCCTTGCATTCCTCCTTGCATTCCTCCTTGCATTCCATTTCCTCCCATACTATGCATTCCTCCCATACTATGCATTTGTGGACCGTTTCCCATACCAGGCATCCCGCCAAAGAAAATACTCGAAAATAAATCCTCCATATTACCAAAAGGCATATCTCCGTTTCCATTTCCTCCCATTCCATTTCCTCCCATTCCATTTCCACCCATACTATGCATTCTCATAAAAGGATTATTTTTAATCCCATCATACTCGGCTCTTTTTTGAGTATCTCCTAATATTTCATATGCTGTACTCACTTTTTGAAATGTTTCCACCGCCTCTGGCTTTCCAGGATTCTTATCTGGGTGATGCTTAAGGGACAATTTTCTATAAGCCGATTTAATTTCATCTGCACTAGCATTTTCAGCAAGTCCTAAAGTTTGATAATGATTCTCAGATGACATTTAATATTATTATTTAAGATAAACTTAAATGCTTTTTAACCAATATAAATATTATAAGATGGATTCTTCTCTTTTTATAAATAAATTCCAACCACTCTATTTTTTAGATTTTGAAATGAATGACGAAATTGTTAAAATGTTGAATACATTAATTGATATTGATAGTTTAAATATTCTCTTTATTGGTGATATGGGCAGTGGTAAAACTTCTCTCTTAAATGCATTAATAAGAGAGTATTATATAGGAATAAATAGTAAAATATATAATGAAAATGTATTGCATATCAATAGTTTAAAGGAACAAGGAATTAATTATTATCGTAATGATGTCAAAACATTTTGTCAGACTTGCAGTTCTATAAAAAATAAAAAAAAGATTGTTGTTTTAGATGACATCGATCTTATTAATGAACAGAGCCAACAAGTATTCAGAAATTGTATTGATAAATTTAGTCATAATGTGCATTTCATTTCTTCATGCAGTAATATTCAAAAAGTAATTGAAAGTTTGCAATCTAGGTTTACTATAATTAAAATTAAACCACTTCAAAGAGACAATTTATACAAAATTATTAATAAAATTAAAAACAGTGAAAATATTGATATACAACCAGAAGCAATAGAATTTATATTAGATATTTGTAATAATACTGCCAAAATTCTGATTAATTATATGGAAAAATTCAAATTATTAAATCAAGAAATTACACTAGAATTAGCTAATAATATTTGTACTAATATAAGTTTTATAACATTTAATAAATATACTGAATATTTAAAGGCGAAAAAGTTGAATGAATCTATTGAGATTTTATACGAGATTTATGACAAAGGATATTCTGTAATGGATATTTTAGACAATTATTTTTTATTCGTAAAAATAACTACAATATTGAATGAAGAAGAAAAATATAAAATTATTCCATATATCTGTAAATACATTACAATATTTCATAATATTCACGAGGATGAGATTGAATTGGCATTATTTACAAATAATTTAGTTCAATTGTTATAATTAGTTCTTATATATCAGTTTATAATATCTATTTTATATCATATTAATATAAATGTCTTCGCAAATATTCAAAAATCAAATATCAAAAAATATGATTTATGAATTACTTGAAGGGATTGGTACCAAAAATGAAAAATATTACACAATAAATAATGATTCTTATAAAAAAGGACTTTTCACAAACTCTGTTCCATTATTTATGGAAAGTTGTAAACCCTTTTATCATATATCTAAACAAAAATATTTGGACAGAAAATTAACATATAATAGTTTTACAACAGTATTAAGACAAATATGCAATTTTAATAAAATTAATTATACTTCTCAGATTAAATACGACAAATCCAGTTATGATATTGCGTATTATATATACTTTGTTAATTAAATAGTTACTACATATAAGCTCTTAATTATATTTATATTTATTGGTATAAATATAAATATTGGTATAAATATAAAGCTAGACATAATATAAATATAACTATTATGTCAAGAATTATACTTAATAATAATCATTTTTTAATAATGTCACATGTAGATATTATAATGAAAAAAAAAGTGACTTTTTCTAATATTAAATTTGTTCGACTGATTCAGACTAGACTAGAATTTAATTTTGAAAATTTTATTTGTGATTTATGGTGGTCTGCTAAAGATTATACTAATTTTAAAGTTGATGCATTCGATGAAATGCTTAAATTTAGATTAAAATATCCTGATATTTGTTACAATGATCGAAAAGATATATTATATCAACCTAATAATTTTTATGATGATAATGAATGACAAAATATTTATTTTTATTATTTGATTTTATTATTTGAAATTTATAACATGTTCTTTGTTAGCTACAAAATGAACTGTGTATAATGTAGGTGGAATTGGGGTTACCTTGTTTGCGATTTCACTATAAAATGACAGCTTCTTGGGTAATACAACATACCCAAAGTAATACATATTTTTTTGCAATTCGTAATCATAATATGACATCAACTGCAAAATTCTTGGAATGTTTTCCATTTGGTCCATTTGTTCCAAGTTGGAACTGACATTCCGTGTGTCCAATTCGAGTATATTTAGACTCGGAATGTATTTGTATGACAACTCGAACTCTATATTTTTCTTATGTTGAGCATTTTTATTGCATACAAGCATCATAAATATTTTTGTATCTTTTGTCTCTTCGTCCAAAAGGACTGAATATACCGTGTGGTATTTTGTGATCGCAAAATATTTGAAGAATGATGCCATTTTGCGAATCTTTAGTTCACTGTTGAGTTGTTAATTACTTATTGTTAATTTATAAAAAAGGATTTCAATTTTTTTATAAATTATTTTCTTGTTTTTCTACTCTTTCTTCCATTTTTTCCTCTTCTAGTTTTTCTTCTTTTTCTTGTTTTTCTATTTTTACATTTTTACATTTTCTTGTTTTTCTCTTTCTTGTTTTTCCACCTGCTATTACACATCTTTCATCACTTTGTTGAAAAGTATATATAGGAGTTTCAATTTATTATTTTTTCCCTTTTCTACTTTTTCTCAATTTTCTACTTTTTCTCAATTTTCTACTTTTTCTTGTTCTTCTAGTCTTTCTTGTTTTTCTACTTTTTCCCTTTTTTATCTTTCTACTTTTTCCACCCATTACCGCACAACGATTACCTCTACTTTTTAATTTATTCTCTGCTTCGATTCTCTCTTTACTTATTATAAAAATATCTAAATCTGATAATGTAAATGTAAACAAATCATTCGAACATAAAAGAACCCAATTTTTAGGGTTAATTGCCCAATTACATGGATTGGATTCCATACCAGCAGGGACAAATATTGTAAGACCTTTTATTGCAGTTATTGTATCTGAATGAATTGTAACTTCGTCAGTAGCTTGAGCTGATGCAGTAGCTGATCCTTGAGATTGGGTTTTTATAAACCGTTCTAGTTTTTTAAATAAATAATTTAAAAATGTAAAAAATTCAACATTTAAAACTCCAAAAGTATCTAGCTTCACAGATTCAAACATTTTAAAAACAATATCTCCAAATTTATCCTGATGCATTATTAAATTTATTATTTTATAAGTACATAAATATAAAAGTAAAATATAATCTTCAATTATTATACAATATTCAATCATTTTATATTGTGTATCTTGATCAATATGTCCGAAACATAAATCTGGGTTTTCATAAACTGTTCCACCAAAAAGCTTGATCAACTCTCCCTTTTCAACTGGTGTTAACCCATATTCACTTGGATATAAAATTAATAATTGCGTTCCTAATTTGTTTAATTTGTCTATTATGTGTGGGGCTAAAACCAAAGCACTTATACTTGTAATTTCTTCTTCTGAAAAAGTTAGTTTTTCCAATATTCTTAATCGTGTTATTTGTTCTTCAACACCATCATCCAACCCGTCATCCAACCCGTCAGATCTTGGTGTTAATTTATCACTAATTTCTCTAAGTTCAAATCTAGGTGATCTAGGTGATCTAGTTACACTAGAAGTTGATTCTGATCCTCTAGGAGTTCTAGGAGATACTGCAGGAGATACTGCAGGAGTTAGTAATTTAAACCAATATTCTAATTCATTTATTCGCATTTTATCTCTTGTTAATCCAGATACACAAGGTACATATTTGTCTTCTAATAAATCCATTAATTTATTGTGCCTTTCTCGCTCAGCTATTACAGCGTCTACTTTATCTTGGACAGCTACTTTTGCTTCATATTCTAATAGGTGTGCTTGTGTGTCTGCATCACTTTGTTTAACTAGTAATGTATCTAATATAGTTCTTTTTGAACCCGAAATCATATATATATATATATTAATAATTTAAATATATATTTTTTTTAATTATCTGGGAATTTTTGTCGAGGAACATTATCACCTAAATCAATCGGTTGCAATCCCCAAACTGGCGCACCAGACGGCACTTTCCAAAAATTGACCCAATTAGATTTATCTTTCATCGGTTCAATTACTCCCATTTTTGCATCTGGCGCATTTGCCAATAATAAATATTTCGAAATTATAATCGAAGATTCCAAGACTTGATTCGGCGATAATCTGGCGAACCATTCATAATGCCGCCGTTTTAAAATTTCATTCGCAGGAATATATATCCCATAAGTATTAGAATAAATATCAATATAATCATTCGTCAATAAATTGTCAATCAATATTGGCGTCTCTTCCATTGTTTTTGTTCCAATAAGTTTTCCATCTATTAGCACAATTTGATTCTTTTCAATACGCGTATTACACCATCTATCAAATTCACCAAGGAACCCTGATTCTGCTGTATAATCTTTGGAAATAGTTCTTTGAATAAACCCAATCAATTGATTAATAGTAGGATTTCCTTTTTCAGCACCCATAAAATCAATATTCGGGTAAAAATCTTTTTGTGTTGAAGTAATATTACGATCAACCATCTCACAAATAAACATTTTATTATTCGATGTTCCCACTTGATACATTTCTATTAAATCGCGCATACAAACAAATGATGCTGGTACACGAATTCCTCCATATTTATATAATATTTGCGCCATTCCTAGTTCTCTCATATTGTGTTTTATTGGATTAGAAATTTTAGTTATATCAATAGACCATTCCGGGAGTAACTTTGCAAATGAGTCATCGTCAATCAAGCAAATATGGAAAGAATCTTCGCATTGTTTTATTATCGATTTCACTGTTAAATAAAGATAAGGTTGATTCAAATTATGTGAGCTTCTAGATCCAAAACTTAGCCAATTACGCGCATTATATTCGTATTTTAATGGTATCCATAAAATGGGTTTTTTGTTCTTCTTATCTAAATCAGGATCAGATAATAGATATTTTTGAATAGAATCAAAGTCTTCATTGTCATCTTCTCTGTCGAGTTTTTGTTTATATCTTTGATAAAGAAATGCAGTTACCAATAAAATAGCAAATAAAAATATATAATTGGTGTAATTTTTTATTTTAAATGACATATAATATAATATTATATATTTTTTTCTATTTTCCGTTCTTCAATAATTGAACAGAAGACCAGAAATCATTATTTCGTTGTTGTGCTAATTCTGTTTGTTTTGCCAAATCGTATGCGCGTCTTGATGACCTGTCCTCATCATTTTTATCCCTATTCTTTAAATAATTCATTGCTTGTTGTTCAGATAAAGGTTTGATATTTTGTTGACTTCTATGACTAATCATATCATTAATATTATTAAATTTTTGTTTATTTTCATAATCTTCGAGTGTCACTGGAATGACTGTTTCAGTATGTGCTTGTCTTAAATCTTGAAAAGGTAGACTGCTAAACAAATCAGAATCGAAACTTTGCGGAGCATCACTTGATAAATCAGATGAAGAAATTGTATTTGAACCATATAATTCGCGAATGTCTTCCTTAACAACAAGTGCTCTGGCTTGCGATTTTCTTTTTTCGAATTCGCGACCCATTGTTTCCATTGTTACAGATCCTCGTTCCTTTTTTTTATTATTTTCTTCTTCTTCACCTTCATCAGATCGTAACCAGTTTTCGTATCCTTTTTCTTGATTTTCATTATATAATTTGTTTCTCTCGAATTGTTCATTGAACCAATTATTAAATTGTTTTTTGTTTTTGAATTGTTCATTTGTTTCGAATAAATGATCTAATAATTCTTTTTTATCATCATCACCATAAGTTGAATAATCTGTGTTTTTTGATGAGCCACTATTTACATCGCCTTTTTTTCTAAATTCCCAAACAGAGTAAAGCATTTTATATGCTTTTGTATAAAAGCGGAAAAAATCGGGATTAAGACCAGATTTATCAGGATGCGTTTTGAGAACAGTTAATTTCGCCTTTTTAAGATCTGATTCTTTGAAATTTACTGGGATTTTGAATAACCTTAATATATCATCCAATTCATAATTGTTAATATCTAAATCTAATTTTGTATTCATATTTGTATGTATAATTATATTTTTATTTGTGTAGAATACAGTTTACACAGTTAATATTTACCTCGTTATTATTCATTGTAAAAATATTAGATGAACAATCATTATTATTATTGTTGTTAGCAATATTCATTTCATCATTATTCATTTCATTTAGCGAGCTATCAGATAAGTGTTCAATCATATGACAACACCCATCATCATAATAAACTCGATAAACTACAGAAGCAGGCATCGGATAAATAGGACGAAAATGATTTGCATTATTTAAAATAAAATCGCGTACACCAATCTCAGTTGATTCTGGTAACACTATTTTATTATCATTTTGATCAAGTATACACAATTGTTTCGGCTTTATACCACCAAATTGGTTTTTAATATTATCATATAGTTGACTTAAAGACATATATTTATAAACAGTAACCCATTCTGAGTAACCGCAACATTTTGTTACCTCAAATATGTATTGCGTATTTGAACCAATTGATATTCTAATATACGAGTCTCTTTTTTCATAATATTGGGACATTTTTTCATTCGTTAAACCATTCATCGATAAATCCATTTTATTAAATATAATAAAATTGATAATATGTTTTTATATTGTTTTTATATTACTTTATAATATAATGTCATCTGATGAAGATTTTCCAGTTACAACAATAAATTCCGAAGAATCAATTGATGCCATATTTGAAAATGATCCTATTGATCCTATAATATACATTCCTGGATTTAATGTACCAGGTGGAGATCTTAACTTAAGAAAATTACGATCAGGACAATTTAGATTACAAGCTTTACTAGCACAAATACTTCCTGCACATCAAGATTTATGGAATCGGAATACTAATACTACTGGTAGTGTTGCACAAAGTGATAGGGAATATAGAGCTCCCGATGAATATGCGATGAAAGATATGTTATATAGATTTGTTAGAGCAGGTGCTGGTTTTGATATGGGTACTGGAGTTAAAAGAAAAACTAAAAATAGAAAAACTAAAAATAGAAAAACTAAAAATAGAAAAACTAAAAATAGAAAAACTAAAAATAGAAAAA
>TBL_comb47_HYPODRAFT_10002139_pt1 | contig 24725 bp, 19 predicted proteins | sample TroBogypolimnion_40_FD_10682 | JGI IMG/M metagenome (IMG submission 10682)
CAACAGGAACTGACGCCCGAGCAACGCCGCGCTTTCGAGGCCACGAAGCCAACGCCCTCCGACCTGACTTTGGACGTGCTCAAGGTGAAGCCCCGAACGGGGGAGAGGCATTAATCCAAGGCGATGGGAAAAAAACCGCCCGAGCGTGTAACCGTTTTCCCTGGTGACGCGTTACCAGTGATATATATTGGAAAACAAAACAAAGAACATCATGAAACCAGTAATCATCTCCCTCACCTTGCTCGCGGGCCTGCAGGTCATTTCGGCACAGGAAAAGCTCCCGCAAGAAGAAGCCCTCAAGTACGCGACCGCCTTGAGCGCCGACCCTAAATTGCTCGCCGGGACGCCGATCGCCACGGACGTGGACACGAGCAAGCCGGTGGCCTTGCGGGAGGGGGAGTTTGGTGGCATGATTTTGCCCCAGAAGAACCTCAAAGTCGAGGACCTGGCCCCGGCGGGCAAGGCGGTCGTGCCCATCGGCCAGCTATGGCTCCGGAACCTAACCCCGGTGCTGGACGGATCCGGCATTTCGCAGGACAAACTCCTGCTGGCGACCGTGACGCGCCGCGGCGAAGAGATCACACTGCCCAAATGCGCCCTGGGTGTGCGGCGCAACGACGCCGGTGTCCTCGAACTGCTCGTCTTCGGCAAAGATAAGGAGCCGCTGTTGAAACTGCCACTCAAGAGCATCGACGTCCGGCAAGAGTTGCCCATCGACGCGACCGCAGCCAGGACCAGCGACGAGGGCTCCATCACCGTGAAGATCCTGGGCAAGTATGAAGCAAAAGTGACGGTCACGGAACTCAGACTATAATGCCTCCGGGCGGAGAGCGAGCGGGGGGGCTGCCCTCGCTCGGTTCCGCCGGTCATCGGTCGTCCGAATCGGCCGGTAAATCGCCGTTCCCGATCTCGTTAGTCCAAGAGGCAGGCCTGCACCGCCTGCCTTTCTTCCTGACCCGCCCGTCCGGTCGCCCCGCCTTGGGAGGAGAATGCCGCTGACACGCAGCTAGTAATAATTCAATAAAACGCTGGCTCTATCTCCTATTGCCATTCCGCTTCTGCTCCGTCAAAGTAGGGGTGGAATGAGCAAGCGATTTTACATCACCACGGCGATCGACTACGTCAACGGCCGCCCCCACCTGGGCCATGCCTATGAGAAAGTGGTGGCCGATGTCATCGCCCGGTTCCGGCGCAGCGTGGGCCAGGAGACCTTCTTCCTGACCGGTCTGGACGAACACGGCCAGAAAGTGCAGCAGGCCGCGCTGGCGGAAGGCAAGACTCCCCTCGCCTATTGCGATGAGTTGGCGGTCATCTGGGGGAACCTGGCCGCCAAGCTGCAATTGACCAATAACGACTTCGTCCGCACGACCCAACCCCGCCACCAACAAGTGGTCCAGGCCATCCTCGCCAAGCTCCACGCCCAGGGCCATTTCTACAAGGCCATCTATGAAGGCTTTTATTCCGCCAAGGAAGAGACCTTCCTCACGGAAAAGGACCGGCTCCCGGACGGCACCTTCGACCCGTCCTACGGTGAAGTGGTCCGCCTTCAGGAGGAAAACTATTACTTCCGGCTCAAGGACCACCAGCAGTGGCTGATCGACCATATCGAGTCCAACCCGGGATTTATCGCGCCCGGCTACCGTCGGAACGAAGTCCTGGGCTTTCTCAAGAACAACACGCTCGAGGACCTCTGCATCAGCCGCCCGGCGTCGCGGCTGAACTGGGGCATCCCGCTGCCCTTCGATCCAAATTACGTTACTTATGTCTGGTTCGACGCGCTCAGCAATTACCTGAGCGTCCCCGCCGCCGCCGGCGATGCCGGGGTGCCGGAGGACCTGCGTTCGCCCACGGCCAGTACTCCGGCATCCGCCTCCGTGTGGCCCGCGGACGTCCATGTGATCGGCAAGGACATTCTGAAATTCCATGCCGTTTATTGGCCGATCATGCTGCGCGCCATGGGCGCGCCGCTCCCCAAACAGGTCCTGGTCCATGGCTGGTGGCAGAAAGACGGCCAGCGGATGAGTAAGTCCACCGGCAATGTCGTCGACCCCATCGGCGTCATCGATGAATGGGGTCTCGACGCCTTCCGCTTCTACGTCCTGCGCGAGCTCGACATCGGCCCGGATGGCAACTGGACCGACGCTGGGTTCCGGGGGCGCTACGCCTCCGAACTGGCCAACGGCCTGGGCAACCTGGTAAATCGATCCCTCTCGATGCTCAAGCGTTACCGCAACGGCACGGTCCCCGCCGCCTCGATCGAGTTGGCCGCCGAGACGGAAAAGATCGTGGGCGAGACCCGGGCCTTGCTGGATGACAACCAGCTTCAGGGGGCACTGCAAGCCATCTGGACGCTGGTCACCCGCGCCAACCAGTATGTGGATCACACCGCTCCCTTCAAACTGGCCAAAGATCCGGCCCAGGCCGCGCGGCTCGATGAAGTGCTCTACAACCTGGCCGAGGTCTGCCGCATCCTGGCCGTCCTCCTCTGGCCCTTTATTCCGGGCACCGCGGCGAGGATCTACGCGCAGCTTGGCCTGAGCGGCGAGCCCAATCAATTCTCCGCTACCGCCTGGGGCGGGTTGGCCGCCGGACATGCTATCGGCGCACCCGCGCCGCTGTTCCCGAGGAAAGACGTGGTGTGAAGCACCCCCAGGGTAGCTCGTGCCTCGCAACCCTGGGCTCAGTGATGGCATTCCATTTGAAATGCACTCCGCCTTGCCGTTGGCCGTCCTGATCCTCGGCGAGATCCTCCATGCCGAGATCCTACCGCTTCCGCCGCGGCCCGCCGGTGCGCCGGGCGGGGCCGAGTTGGCCCGGCGCTGGCAACCACTGAGCCTGACCGAGCGCGAGCGTGGGATCTCCTTCCAGATCCTCTCCGGAAATGTCCCCGAGTTCCTCCGCCGACTCTGCCCGGTGTCGGTTACCCACACCGTCGCGGGACGAACCGACACTGCCAGCTTCGAGGTGACGCCCGACTACCTGGCGGTCGGTTCAGACGGTGATTATCTGCTCGTCCCGCTTTCGCCGAACACGGCACAGCGCCTCGCCGACACGCTGAATTGCTCACTGCCGACGCGGAAGATGGTGGACGCCATTTATGCCGCTGCCGCCGTGAAACTCACGCCCGCCCCCATCCCGCCCAGCGCGGCGATGGTCACGGTCCAGGTCTTCAGCCAGCACCAGGCGCTGGTCCAGGCGCAACGGGCCGCGCAACTGGACGCGCATCCCCTGGGCGCGCTCGTGGCCGGCCACCAGAAGGATGTGGTGCTTTCGGCCCAATTGGCGAGCACGCCCGGCAGGGTCGCCATCTACGGCTGGCACCAGACCAATGGGACGCCCATCCAACCGCTCTATCTCGGGCACGCCGCCTCGTGGGTGGATTACAGCCAATGCATCCGGTTGGTGTCCCGCCGGGTGTGGGTGAACGGGGAAGCGAAGACTCTGAACGAGGTCCTCGCTGACCCGACGCTCGCAGTCCTCCTCAGCGACGAAGGCGTGATGAGAGAGCCGCACTATCCCACCAACGAACTGCCCACCTCCGCCTCTTCCGTCCGACCGCCGGTTCCTCCTCCTGGCGATCCAACCGGCGTCGCCGGCGCCAACCCGGCACCCGAAACCCCTCGATGGATCCCGGATGCCGACGAGCGGAGCGCCTCCTGGTCATTTGGTCGGGGGATAACCATCCGGGTCAACGCCCCCGCCACGAATCCGCCGCCGGAGCAGAGAATCCGGCTGATCCTCTATGCCCTCCCCAATGGCAACACCACCGACCAAACCGTCGGCAAGCGGATGTCGCCAGGGGAGGACTGGCATTTCGACCTCCAGCACATCGGCGCCCAGACTCGCTTTCTGCGCCGCCTCATGCCCGACCAGACGGTAGTGGTGGCCTATCTCGAGAACGACCTGAAGAGTTGGCCCGCCTGGCGCAAGAAGAACGGCGATTCCGCCCTCCCCGGCGTGCTGACCGCCATCGAGCGACTCTTCGCCGGACGCCACATTGAGGTAGTCCTCAGCGGCCACAGCGGAGGCGGCAGCTTCATCTTCGGTTACCTCAACGCCGCGACTGGCCTCCCGGAAAACGTGGTTCGCGTCGCCTTTCTCGACAGCAATTATGCCTACGACCGCTCCCTGGGCCATGCGGAGAAAATCGGTCGCTGGCTCAAAACCAGCCCTGAGCACTCACTCTGCGTGCTCGCCTATGATGACGCGGTCGCCCTACTCGACGGCAAGCCATTCGTCAGCGCCGCCGGCAGCACTTGGGGAAAGAGCCACGAGATGCTGCGCGATTGGGCCACCGAGTTCCAGTTTACCAGCCGCACCAACGGCGGTTTCGAGGACTATTCGGCCTTGAATGGCCGGGTCCGGTTCGTCTTGAAGGAGAACCCGGAGCGTGAGATCTTCCACACCGTCCAGGTCGAACGAAACGGTTTCATCCACGCCCTGGTCACCGGCACCCCGCTCGAAGACCGAGGCTACGAGTACTTCGGAGCCCGGGCCTATTCCGAGTGGATACGATAAGTCTTATCAATTTAGTTCTGTTTTGACTTGTCAACATTCAGGAACCCGCTACAAACGGTAACTGAATATGAAAACAGCAAAAAAGTTCATCTGTACCATCTGTGGTTACGTTCACGAAGGCGACGCCCCGCCGACCGAGTGCCCGCAATGCCATGCCCCGGCTTCCAAGTTCGTCGAGCAGACCGGCGGCGACCGGGTTTGGGCGGACGAGCACGTCGTCGGCGTGGCCAAAGGGGTGGACCCACGGATTATCGAGGGCTTGAAAATGAACTTCACTGGGGAATGCACCGAAGTCGGGATGTACCTGGCGATGAGCCGCCAGGCGGACCGAGAGGGTCTGCCCGAGGTGGCCGAGGCCTACAAGCGCATTGCTTTCGAGGAGGCCGAGCACGCCGCCCGGTTTGCCGAAATGCTGGGCGAAGTCCTCGTCGCTGACACCAAAACCAACCTCCAGATGCGGGTGGATGCCGAATACGGCGCCTGCAAGGGCAAGAAGGAAATCGCCACGCTCGCCAAGCAACTCAATTACGATGCGATCCACGATTCCGTCCATGAGATGTGCAAGGACGAAGCCCGCCACGGCAAGGCTTTCAAGGGATTGCTCGAACGCTATTTCAAGGCGTAGGCGCCGACAGGTCCGGCGATCCTGGCCCCGTATTTTTGCCTTTCCAGGTTGAACCCCTCACTTTTACACTGGGGCCATGAGTTTGCCATTTGTGGGACAGTTTCCGGAATACCGGCCGCGCCGGTTGCGCCAGACGCCGGCCTTGCGGCAGATGGTGCGGGAGACGCGGCTGCACCCGTCGCAATTGGTCCTGCCGTTGTTCGTCCGCAGCGGGCGCAAACTGCGCCGGCCGATCGCTTCGATGCCGGGGGTATATCAGCTTTCGCCGGACGAACTGCTGGTGGAGGCGACCCAGGCATTCCAGGCGGGCGTCCCGGCGGTCTTGCTGTTCGGCATCCCGGATGCTAAAGACGCCCAGGCTTCGGGCGCCTACGCGGCCAAGGGCATCGTTCAGCAAGCGGTTCGCCTGCTCAAAAAGGAACTACCCGACTTGCTGGTGATCACCGATGTGTGTCTTTGCGAGTACATGTCCCACGGGCATTGCGGGATCGTCCGACAGGGCAAGACCTCGGCGCAGATTCTCAACGACCCTTCGCTGAAACTCCTGGCGCGAGCCGCCGCCAGCCACGTCGAAGCTGGAGCGGACGTGGTGGCCCCCAGCGATATGATGGACGGCAGGGTCCGGGCGATCCGGACCGAGCTTGATCAAGCAGGCTTCACGGAAACCCCGATCTTATCTTATGCCGCCAAGTTCGCGTCGGCGTTTTACGGGCCCTTTCGGGACGCGGCGGAGTCGGCGCCGAAGTTCGGAGACCGGCGGAGCTACCAAATGGACGCCGCCAATGCCGAGGAAGCCTTGCGGGAGGTGGCGCTGGACATCCAGGAGGGAGCTGACCTGGTCATGGTGAAACCCGCCTTGGCGTATTTGGACATCCTCCACCGCGTCAAAACGGAATTTGGCTATCCCACCGCCGCCTACTCGGTGAGCGGGGAATACTCGATGATCAAGGCTGCGGCGGCCAATGGGTGGATAGACGAGAAGGCAGTAACGCTGGAGACCTTGCTGGCGTTGCGCCGCGCGGGGGCGGACATTCTCATCACCTATTCGGCGGTGGATGCGGCGCGCTGGCTAAGGGACCAGCCGTAAGCAAAGCCAAAGACCTCCTGCCCCAAACGCACAAAGCGGATGGGGAGCGGGGAACCGGCACTCGGTTCGGAGTGCGCCCCCTTGCCCGGCCCATCAACTCTTGGCTTTGAGGAAGAGGAAGACGATGGCACCGATGAGCGCCACGCCGAAGACGGCGGCGGCGATCCAGAAGATCATGTTCCCCTGGTCGTTCTTTTTGGAGAAACCGCTCCCCGTGGTGTCAAATCCGCCCGCGCGGGTGCCCTTTTCGACGAGTTCATTGAGACTGACGCCGCGCTGCATGACCATGGTTTGATCGAGCTTCTTGGCGGGGGCGGGGGACGGAGCGGCGCCGTCGGTCTCGAGGCGCATCTCGATCTGGCCCAGGCGCAAAATCTGGCCGGGTTTGAGGGGTGCTTCGGTGACTTTGTTGCCGCTGATAAAGGTCCCGTTGGTCGAGTCCAAGTCATGCACCACTACGTCGCCGCCGCGGAGGAGGATTTCGCAATGGTGGCTGGACACCGACGGCTCCGCGATCTGGAACGTGTTGTCCTCGAGGCGGCCCACAGTGGTTCTGTCCACCTTCAACTCATGGGTGCGCCCGGTCATTCCCGCGCTAAGGAGAACAAGTTTCGCCATATTTTCTAATGCTATTCGCGATTATCGTCAGACACCGGCTCAAGTCAAACGCAAACATGCGCCAACTGCCTGGAAAGGTAAAGCCCAAATGCAGCCCAACGCTAAATGCGCGGGGCAAGGATGGGAGTTGTGTCTTTAGTAACCTTTACGGTAGGATGGGGGTCTGAGAAATGATGATCGGTAATTCATCACACTGAAAACTATGGCAACTCGCGGCGGAATCCGATGGGGAATGTGGCTGTTTGTGCTGATCCTGGCCGGCGCGGCCGCTGGGGGAGGCGTCTGGTACTTTAAAAGCAACCGGGAAGCGCCGCCCGAGTACCAAAGCACGGCGGTAACCCGAGGACCGATCACGCAAGTGGTGACCGCCACCGGGCAGTTGGGTCCCGTGATGACGGTGGCGGTGGGCAGCCAGATCTCGGGTTTGATCAAGAAACTCTACGTCGATTTCAACTCGACGGTGAAATCCAATCAGATTATCGCGGAGATCGATCCCATCACCTATAAGATGAACCTGCTCCGCTCGGACGCGGACCTGGCCAACGCCCAGGCTAACCTGAACCTGACCAAGGTGCAGGCCGACCGCTCATCCGTCCTGTTTTCGAACAAACTCATCTCCGCCTCGGACAACGACATTGCGCAGGCGCAGTTGGAACAGGCCAAGGCGCAGGTGCAATCGGTCGAGGCCCAACGCGAGAACGTAAAAGTGGACCTCTCGCACTGCACGATCTTCGCGCCAGTAGACGGCGTGGTGATTTCCCGGAACGTGGACGTGGGCCAGACGGTGGCGGCGAGTTTCAATACGCCGACGTTGTTCTCGATCGCCAACGACCTGAGCAAGATGCAGATTGACGCCTTGGTTTCCGAGGCGGACATCGGCGGGGTGGCGGTGGGCCAGCGGGTCAATTTCTCGGTGGACGCCTACCCGTACCGAACCTTCACCGGGAACCTGAACCAGATTCGCTATGGCGCGATCACCAACCAGAACGTCATCAACTACGACTGCGTGATCGGGGTGAGCAATGAGGATTTGAAGCTACTGCCGGGCATGACCGCGAATGTGTCGATCATCCTGGCCGAGCGGGACAACGTGGTGAAGGTGCCCAATGCGGCCCTGCGTTTCCGGCCGCCAGAGGCGGCGGGGGCCAAAACCAATGGCACCCCAACCGTGATGGCACAAGGTCCGCGAGCCGAGGGTGAGGGGCGCGGCGGCGGGATGCGTCCGGGCGGCGGTGGGCCCGGGGGCGGCATGGGCCCGGGGGGCGAACGGCGCGGGGATCGCGGCCCCGGAGACACAGCCGGCGGCGGACGTTCGCGACCTGAACGGCGTAATACCCGGACGGTATATCTGCTACCCGAGAAGGCGGAGGGCAATGCGGCCGAACCGCCAAAACTGAAGGCGGTGCAGATTCAGGTGGGGATCAGCGACGGCATTACGACGGAGGTGTTGGAGGGCCTGAAGGAAGGGGACCAGGTCATCACCGGGTCAATCACGCTAGACAACAGCGCCGCGCGGGCGGGAGCGCCGCCGGCCAACCCGTTTGGCGGCGGCATGAGACGATTCTAACCGGCCTGGCAGGCTCAAACCGCTCATGAACACGGTCATTAAGCTTGAGGACATTCACAAGGTCTATCAGACCGGCGGGGTGGAAGTGCATGCCGTGCGGGGAGTGTCGCCGGAAATCCAGCGCGGGGAGTTCGTGGCGGTGATGGGGGCCAGCGGCTCCGGCAAGTCCACCCTGATGAACATCCTCGGCTGCCTGGATCGCTCGACCCGCGGGCGTTACCTGTTGGACGGGACGGACGTTTCGGAGTTGGACCGGGATCAGTTGGCTGACATCCGAAATCAGAAGATCGGCTTCGTCTTTCAGGGGTTCAACCTGTTATCGCGGACGTCCGCGCTGGAGAACGTCGAACTTCCGATGCTCTATCAGCAACGCCACCTGCGGGGGCGGGAGCAGCGGGCGCGCGCCTTGCAGGCGCTGGAAACCGTGGGGTTGGCGGATCGCGCGGATCATCATCCCAACCAGCTTTCCGGTGGCCAGCAACAACGGGTCGCCATCGCCCGGGCGCTGGTCAACCAACCGGCCCTGCTGCTGGCTGACGAACCGACAGGCAACCTCGACAGCCAGACCAGCATCGAGATCATGGGGGTATTTCAGAAGCTCAATAACCAAGGGATGACGATCGTGATGGTGACGCATGAGTTGGACATTGCGCGGTACACGCGGCGCAACCTGATTATGCGCGACGGCCGGGTGGTGAGCGATGTGGCGGTGGCGGAGCGGTTGGACGCGGAAGCAGAGCTAAAGCGGTTGAAAAACGAGCAGCAGGCTGTGAAGTTAACCGTATGATGCGTATTCTGGGTACTCTCAAGATCGCGTTGAGCGCTCTCCGGCGCAACAAGATGCGGACGTTGTTGACCATGCTGGGGATGATCATCGGCGTGGCGGCGGTCATCGCCATGGTCAGTATCGGCAACGGCGCGAAAGCGCAGATCGAAGCGCAGATCGCCTCGATGGGCCAGAACGTGATCCTGGTCTTCTCCGGGAGTTTCAGTCGCGGCGGCGCCCGCTCGGGTTGGGGCGGTGCCGGAACGCTCACCATCGAAGATGGCGAGGCGATTCAACGGGAGATCCCCGGGGTGACCGTGATCAGCCCGGAGATCCGGAGCCGGGCACAGGTGGCCTCGGGCAACCAGAACTGGAACACGCAGATTCTCGGGGAGTCGCCGGATTATTTTTCGATCCGCCAATGGCCGATCATCTCGGGGGTGCCATTTACCGCCCAGGACGTGCGCAGCGCCAGCAAAGTGGCCATCATCGGCAAGACGGTGGCCGACCAGCTTTTTCCGGGGGAAGATCCACTCGGGCAGATTATGCGCGTCAAGAACGTGCCGTTCATCATCCTGGGAGTGCTCACCCCCAAAGGGCTCTCGGTGCAGGGGCAGGACCAGGACGACCTGGCGATCATCCCCTATACCAGCGCGATGAAGCGGGTGCAGAAGGTGACCACGCTCGGCTCGATCATCGTGCAGGCCTCCAAGCCCACCCTGCTAGCCACCGACCAGCAACAAATCATCGAACTGCTCCGCCAACACCACAAAATCACGCCGGGCAAGGACGATGACTTCACAGTGCGCAACCAGCAGGAGATCGCGGAGATGGCCACGGCCCAGTCCAAAACGATGACGTTACTTCTGGGCGCGGTCGCCGGCGTGTCGTTGTTGGTCGGCGGCATCGGCATTATGAACATCATGCTGGTCTCGGTGACGGAGCGCACGCGTGAGATCGGCATCCGCATGGCCATCGGTGCCCGCGGGCGCGACATCCTCCTGCAATTCCTCATCGAGGCGGTCACGCTCAGCCTGATCGGCGGCATCCTCGGCATCGGCCTCGGGATCGGTTTTTCCCATTGGCTGACCTTCCAAATGAGCTGGCCGACGCTGATCCCCACGGAGTGGGTGGCCTACGCATTTTGCTTCAGCGCGGTAGTCGGGGTCTTCTTCGGCTTTTACCCGGCGCGGAAGGCCTCGCGGCTCGACCCCATCGAGGCGCTGAGGTACGAATAAAGCCTGATCTACTCGTAGCGCAACGACTCGATCGGGTCGAGGTTCGCGGCTTTGTAGGCGGGATAGGTCCCGAAGATAACCCCCACCAGCGAGCAGATGAACAGCCCGATGAAGATCCAGTCGACGGGGATCACCGGGGTCAGCTTGAGGTAAGCGGCCCCCAGGTTGCCGCCGAGGATGCCGAGCACGACGCCCAGGGCGCCGCCGACTTCGCAGATAGTGATGGCCTCGACGATGAACTGCATCATGATGCTCCGCTTCTTGGCACCGACGGCGCGCCGGATGCCGATCTCGCGGGTGCGTTCGGTGACGCTGACGAGCATGATGTTCATGATGCCGATCCCAGCCGCAAGCAAGGCAATCGAGCTGATCACCGTCACCCCCACCCGCACCGCCAGGGTAAAGGTATTGAATTGGGTGATCATGGAATCGTTGGAGGCGACCTCGAAATCATCCTCTTTGCCGGGGAGGACTTTGCGGGTCGCCCGGAGCAGACCACGAACCTGCTCGACGGTGTCGTCATAGCTGGCCTGGTCGCGGGCCTGGACGAGCACGGTCAGGCTCCGGTTCCACCGACCAAAACGGTTAAGGCCGGTGGTGATGGGGACGACGGCGAAATTATCCTGGTCGCCACCAACCGATCCGCCCCGGGCCTCCAGGACCCCCACCACGGTGTAGTTAATGCCGTTGATCTTAAGGACTTCGCCGACCCCGGAACCGAAGGGGAACACCGTCTTGGCCAAGCCGTGACCCAGCACACAAACGTCCCGAGCGCCGTCGATGTCCATCTCCAGCAGCAATCGGCCTTCCTGGAGGTTCCAGTTTCGCGCGGCAAAGCTGCCGGGGCTTTCGCCGTATAACTGCACGGTGGGCGCGGTCTTTTTGTAGCGGGTCTCGACCTCGCCGCCCCAGAAGGAAGTCTCCACCCCGACGGCGCGGGCCAGCGAGGCTTTTTGTTCAAGCTGGCAGGCCTGGGCGTAGGTGATGTCCTTGCGGCGACGATATTTCTCGATGCCCTCGGGGCCTCCGAAGTAGATGGCGGGCCATTTTTGGATGAGGAAGGTGTGGCTGCCCAGTTGGCTGATTTCCTCCTCGATGTTGCTCTGCATGGCACGCATGGCCGTCATGACCACGATGATCGAGAAGACGCCCACCAGCACGCCCAGCAGCGTCAGCGCCGAACGAAGCTTGTGAGCCGCCAGGGCACCCATCGCCATATGGAAACTGTCGCGCAACTCCGCCAACAACAGCGTCATGCCTCGAGATCTGGCGGACCGGGCGTTCATCTCATTCATTGCGAAGCGCGTCCACGGGGTTCATCCGGGCCGCCCGCCAGGCGGGGAAGAATCCTGAAAGCACCCCCGTGACCGCCGACACCAGCAAGGCGACGGCGATAATTCTCAGGGACATGGTAGCAGGCAGGAACTTCTGCACCAGCAGGGTCAGCAGGAAGGCAATCCCGAGGGCGATCACCCCGCCCAGCAGGCAGATGGTGGCCGCCTCGATGAGGAATTGAAGGAGGATAGTGCGGCGCTTGGCGCCGATAGCCTTGCGAATGCCGATCTCGCGCGTACGCTCGGCAACGGAAACAAACATGATATTCATGATGCCGATGCCGCCGACGAAGAGGGAAAGGCCGGTGACAAACAAACCGACGGCGGCGATGGTGCCGCCCAGTTTGTTGAACATTTTGACAAACTGGTCCTGCTGGTTGATCGCGAAGTCGTCGGGGTCGTTGGGAGACAGGTGCCGAACGGACCGCATGGCACAACGGAGTTCCTCCTTGGCCTCTTCCAACTGCCCGAGGTCACGGATCTTGACCTGGACATCGTATTCCGGGCTGCTCCAGAACTCGGCGGCGAATTGCTTGTAGGGAATGATGACCTGGTTATCGAGGCTGACCATGCCGAGGAAACTCCCCTGTTTTTCGAGGACCCCGATGACCTCGAAGGTCGCCAGGGACACCCTGATTCGGTGGCCGAGGGGCGAGGTGCGCTGGAAGAGATTCGTGGCCACTTCACACCCAATCACGCAGACAGGCCGTCCGCCCTGGGCCTCCGTAGCGGAGAAAAAGCGACCCTCGGAAATGCTGGTGCTGCTGGTCTGCAAGAATTGTTCCGAGGTGCCGACGACGCGCACACTGCCGGAATGGCGCCGCTGGTATTCCACCGGAGCACTGAACTCCACCGTAGGCGCCACCGCACGCGCCATGGTGAGTTGCCGCTCGAGCCCGTGGACCTGCTCCATGGTGATGGGACGCCGCTTCCGCATCTTTTGCCACTCTTCTCGTGAATCGGTGAACCAATTGAAACGGCTCAAGTAGAGCACGTCGGTCCCGATGAACGAAATGCTCTTGAGAAAAGCGCGGTCGAGCCCTTCGATGGCCGTACCCATCAGGGTCACCGTCACAATCCCGATGACAATGCCCAGGGTGGTGAGAATGGAGCGCATCTTATTGGCCCGGATGGCGGCCCACGAGATGCCCAGTCCCTCCCGCACTTCGGCGAACAGGTTCATAGGCGGTTCATGCCCTGGCACCCACCGGCTCCGGGATGAGCTGCGGCTGTTGTTCGTCACTGGCGACCAGGCCGTCGCGAATCCGGATGATACGCCGGGCGTGGCGGGCGACATCCTCCTCATGGGTGACCAGGATGATGGTGTTGCCGCCCTGCCAGAGTTCGTAGAAGAGCGCGAGGATCTCGAGACCGGTCTTGGTGTCGAGATTGCCGGTCGGCTCGTCGGCCAGCAGGATGGAGGGTTTATTCACCAGGGCCCGGGCCACGGCGACGCGCTGGCGTTGCCCGCCGGAAAGTTCATTGGGCTTGTGGTGCACACGGTCCGCGAGGCGGACATGGGCCAGCGCCTCCAAGGCCACCCGCCGCCGCTCTTCCGAACGCATCCCCGAATAAATCAGGGGCAGTTCCACATTCCGCAAGGCATCCGACCGCGCCAGGAGGTTGAAGGTCTGAAAAATGAAGCCAATCTCCCGGTTCCGGATCTCCGCCAGCGCGTTGTCATCCATTTGGCTCACCAGCAGGCCGTTGAGTTCGTATTGGCCCGAGGTAGGGCTGTCGAGACAGCCGATGAGATTCATCAGCGTCGACTTGCCCGAGCCGGAGGGCCCCATGATGGCCACGTACTCGCCGCGCTGAATCTCGATGGAAACCTCGCGCAGGGCATGGATCGTCTCCGCTCCCATCTGGTAGCGGCGCGACACTTTTTCAAGGCGAATCAGGGCCATGGGCTTACTTCTTGGCCTCTTTATCTTTGTCCAGATCCGGCGCAATCACGCCCTTGCGGACTTTCTTCCCGTCATCGAGCTCCCGGCTGACGGCCTTATAACCGCCGGTGATCACCTCTTGCCCCTCTTTGAGCCCGTCGGTGATCTCCCAGTAATTGTCGTCACTGATGCCAATCTTGACCGGCACCATTTTCGCCTGGTCGCCCTCCATGACAAACACCACCTCGATGGCCTTGGGCGTTTCTTTGTTTTTCTTGTCCGCGGCGGCCGCGTTGGTGCCCTCGGTGGAGGAGGAGGACCCCGCAGTGGCGGTTTCGCCGGTCGCCTTGGGTGGGTCGACCTCGGCCACAGCGTTCGTTGAATGGGTGGAGGCCAAGGCGTTGGTCTTGCCGCCAGCCGTGGCCGTCAGGTTGGTGCCCTTAGGCTTAGGCGGGCGCGCGGTCACACAAGGGATAGGCACCGCGAGCACGTTAGTCCGGGAGCGCGTCTCGATCTCGGCGGTAACCGACATGCCCGGGCGGAAGCCTTCCTTTTCCTTAACACGGATGCGCACTTGGAATTTGGTGGCGTCCTGGCTGCTATCGGCAGAATTGGCGGTCTTCGACGAATTGGCGATCTCGGTGACGATGCCGGTGAATTTGCGGTCCTTGAAGGCGTCCACTTCGAGATGGGCACATTGGCCCGGGGCGATCTCGACGATGTCCATCTCGCCGATGTCGACCCGCGCCTCCATCTCGTTCAGATCGGCGATGGTCATGACCTCGGTGCCGGCCATGGTGGCGGTGCCGACAACCCGCTCGCCGACCTCGGAGTTGAGCTTGCTGACCGTGCCGGTCAAGGGAGACAGGATAGTGGTCTTGGAAAGGGAGTCCTTGGCACTGTCGAGGGAGGCACGGGACATCTCGACCTGGTGCTGGGCGCTGGATAACTGCGCCTTGGCCACGTCGTAATCCGCCTTAGCCGCATCGTAGGTCGAGTCGGACACGAGTTTCTGCTTGGCCAGATCTTCGTTGCGTTTGAATTCGGCCTCGGTCCGACGCAGGTTGGCCTCGGTGGTGGCTTTGCCCGCCAGCGAGGATTGATAGGCCGCCTCGGCTTGATTAACCGCGGCTTGGTAGAAGTCGGGTTTGATCTTCAAGATGAGATCGCCCTTATGCACCGGTTGGCCTTCCTTGAGCGGCAATTCGATGATCTCGCCGCTGACCTCCGGGCTGATATTGACCTTGACCACCGGCTGGATCCGGCCGTTGGCCTTGACCGTCTCCAGGAGATTTCGGCGACCGACCTTCTCGGTTTGGACGGTAATAAAGACCTCCCGCTTGCGGAAGATCGCGGCCAAACTCAAGCCGACCACGACCAGACCGATGATCGAGAAGATAATGACTTTTCTGCGTTTGTTAGAGGCTGCCATGACAATCTACCTTAAGACACGGGCGAATCGTTTTTGTTTCACTATAAATTGACGCCAATTCTGTAGTCGGGCCTACCGCGGACATATCAGGGCGAATCGGTCGGCCTCGATCCAGCCCAGAGACCGACTGGTCCGGACGAGGACGAAGCCGGCTCGGAAGCGTTCGATCCGGGCGGGATCGCCCGCCGCCAGGCGGGTGATCACCTGGCCCTGCTGGGTCGGGGTCAAGCGCAAGAGGGTATCCTTCTGGAGGACGAAACCGAGCCGGGTGCGGGAGAGCACCCCCAGGTGCGCGGGCACGCTCAACAGGAACACCATCAATCCGACGGCCGCCAAGGCCTGGTGCCAAGTGGCTCTCCGCAGCCGGAAAATCCCTGGCAGCAACCCGATCCCCACGGCAAACCAGAGACTCGCCCCGGTAATCCAAGGCCAGTAGTTCATTGGGAGCCAAGTCGAGATGACTTCGTACCAGGCCAATTCCGGGGCTTCGAGCTGGACGTTCTTCCGGGCAAAACGGAGGTTGTTGCGGGCGGAACCGTTCAGCGGGTCGAGCCACAAGGCCTGCTCCCAGGCCAGGATGGCCAACCCGGACTGCCCGCGAAGCCACTCGGCATTGCCGAGGTTCTGCAGCGTGCCCGAGGCGGGTTGGCGTGCCGCCGACTCGCGGAACGCGCGACCGGCCCCTGCGCAGTCTCCCCCGCGATAGGCTTCCACTCCCTCCCGGAAAAGTGCGGCGGCCGAGAGCGGTCGGCCGGCTGCGGCCGACTGATTTCCCGACGGACCCTCCGAGACCACCGGCGAAACGCCGGCCCGGGCCGCCGCCGAGCTAAGGAGGACCATACCCAGAACGATGGTCCCGACTACTCCCATTCCAAACCCCCGTCGCCAACGCGATGCCAGCACGGACGAGCCGGCCCAGGTCGCTGCCAAGCTCTGACATAGGCCGGCTAGCATAACTTGACCTCCAACCGGGTGAGCAGTTTCTCGATTTCCGGTTCCAGCGGCAACAGGGCCGAGGCGTCCGCGGCGGCAGCGCCAAAGCGCGCCGCGTCGGTCACCGTGAAACAGCGCCGCACCATTTCGGCGCAGCGCGCGTCCGCGGCGACCGACGGGTCCTCCGGGGCCCGCTCCGCCATATCAAACGGTCCGCTCTCGAGATCGAACGGGGGAGCCGCAGCGGGGTCTTTGGCCGGGAGCAAGGCGAGCACATCAGCGCCGACGAGCGCGCGGGGTTCGGCCGGGTAGTGAGGGGCGCAAGCCACCCGCATGGCGTTGACGGCGGCAGCGGCGAAGGCGGGCGCATCCCCTGCCCTGGCAGCGCGGCGCATGGCCCGCCGCTCACCGCGCAGCGCGCGGCGTGCCCGGCGGCGCAAGAGGACTTCCGGATGACGTTCGAGGTAGCGCCGGCGGCGATCCCAGCCCCAGAGGGCGGCGAATAACAGCCCGGGGGCGCATTGGACCAAGGGAAACCAGGCGCGACACTCCACGGGGACCAGGCTCGAGGCGGTCAAGCCCGGCGACCCCGCCAGGTCGCTGAGCACCGGCTCCTTTTCGGAGCCGCCGGGGTCAGCGTCCGGGTGGAACAAGGCCGCCAAATCCGCGGGCGTCGGCGAGGCCTTTACCGTGAGGGGGACCGAGGGGATCGGCAGGGAAACGTAGGTGGCGCGGGCAGGGTCGAAATAGCAGAAGGGAATCGCCGGGGTCGCTCGCAGCGTTTCTGTGAGCGGGATCATGGCATAGGTGAAGGTGATGGCGGAGAAAGCGGCGCCCGAAGGGGTGCCCGGCATTGGGGACGGCGCGGCCTCGGTCGCGCCCGAGAAGATCTGCCAGTCGCGCGTCGTAGGCGGCGGCGGGGCGGGCAAGCGCGCCAGGCTGCCGTCGCCGCGGACGGTGACCGACAATTTCAGAGTGTCGCCCACGCACACGACACTGGGGGTCGCCGTGGGTGGATCCAGGCTGAGCCGCCCGATGGCCCCCGTGAAGCCCGGCAGTTCGCCCTCCCGCGGGAGAGAACGAACGTTCAATTCCACCGGATCACAATCCACCAGGGTAAACTGTGGCAGTCCCCCGGGCATCGTCATATTGCCAGAGATAATAATGGGGCCCGAAAACCGATTGCCCGCCGTGAATCCTTGGGCGGAAACGCTGAGCTTGCCGGCCTTGAGGGCCGTGAGGGTGGTTTCGTAAGAGTAAGCCGGCACGGTTCGGCCTTCGCGAACCACGGGGCTGATCTGCTGCCGGGTGGTACCCTGATCCACCAGCAAGCTCTCGCCCGTGATTTGCACTTGCGCGAGGGTCTGAATCTGGCCGGAGGCGCCGGAAGGCAACATCACCCTGACCCTGACCGGCTGGCCGACGAAGAGGTTGGTAGACAGGATGTCGAGCAGGAGTCGCGGCGCGGGCGGCACAGTGGGGGGCGGCGAGGCGGTCACCACCAGACGGGCGGCCGGCACGGTCACGGCTCTGCCCGAGACCTGGACGACGAAGGCGGGCAGGATCAGCTCGCCCGTCTGAGTGGCGCGGGCATGGTAATTGAAACAGGTGCGGGGTACATAGCCGGTGCCGCCGTATTGCATGACCTGCCCATGGCCGCCCGCCCGGAGGTTCAACGCGGTCGGGGACGGAAACGGGTCGGGCCAGGCGATGGACTCCTCGAGGGCATTGAAAGCCACACGGTAAACCGACAACTCACCAGGGCGAACCACGGGCGGATCGAATTCGGCAGTAGCGGTCACGTTGGTAGGAATGTCCGTCGGAGGCTGCGTCATCAACATCGACATCAGTGGGTCCGGACGCGCCGGGACTGGACGCGGCCCCGCAGGCGGCGCACCGGGCGCCTGCGCGGCGGCCAGCCAAGGTAACAGGAAAAGACCAGCGATCAGGACTTTTACCATGTCGGACGGTTCCGGTTCTTGGGGTCCGCCTGCTCGCCCTGCCCCATGGGGAGGCGGCGTTCACCCTCCAGCTTGAACCCGTCGAGCAGCCAGCCCGCCTGTTCGGGAGACATCGAGGTTTCCTGGCCCTCTTTAATGGGACCCTCCTGTTGACCGGGTTCCGGGCCTTTGGGCTGGTCCTCATCCTCGTCATCCTCGCCTGCCGCGCCGGGCGGGGCGTCTTCAGCCGGGATACGTCCCTTGAGTTGGCTGAGCTTCTGACCAAGATCCTGTTTCTTGTCACCGAGGGCGTTGGCCATCTCCTGCATCTCGCGGATGCTGTCCACCAGCTTGGCGATGCAGCGGTCGACGATCTCGGCGTTCTGCCGGGCATCCGCATCGGCAGGTTTAAGTTCCACCGAGCCATGAAAATCGCCCGACGAACGGTCCCATCGGCCGAGGGCCGCGCCGTGGGTTTGAAGGGCGCGGCGGACGGCGGCGGTGGCATCCTTGAGCTCTTTGCGCGTGCCTCGTCCGCGGCGATAGGCGGCGACCATTTCCTGGACACTATTGCCCGCCAGCGCGGTGTCGGCGACATGAATGGCCTCGTCCGCGTGTTGGGCCGCGGTCTGCCCGCGCGCGGTGGCCGGCTTCGCCGGCGGTCCCTTCTTGAGCTCTTCGAGACCCTGGTCGAAACGGACATGACCCAGGTTATAGAGCGTGGACGGTTGCAGCGGTTCGGTCTGGCTCGCCAGGGCGGCTTCCAGGAGAGCTTCCGCTTCCTTGAGCTTGCCCGTGCCCAGCTTCTGCGTGCCGGCGTTAAAAAACTCGCGGGGCGACGAGGGAGCCGGTGCGGCGGGTTCCGGTGCCGTTACCGGCGCGGTGGTCGGCGGGGCTGCGGCCAGGAGCAGGAGCAGGGCGACCGGCAGCGACAGGGTCAGCGCCCATGGCCGCGTGCCGACGGCAAGGGGGCCCGAGACGCGCCGGGCTCGCCGCGCCATCCATTTCAATGCTCGCACCAATCCATTCATGGTTCGTTCGACCGTTAATATAGCCGGTTGCGGCCCAGAGGCACGGGAAAAAGGCAGAAATACGTGGGGCTGTCCCGGCCCCGTTCGGCACAGCCCTCGGACCGGAGCGCGGAGGCCTTCATGCGCGGCGTTCATGGGGCGGGACACGCGGATGAGGGCATCCGCGCTCCAAAAAAAGAGACCGGAGTTGCCTCCGGTCTCTTCTGAAAGGCGCCTGACGCGCCACTCAAACTCGATTATCTCGCGCGGCTATTGCTGCAGCCGATAGAAGATATGCGGCGTCGCCGGGTTCACCGTCACCTGGAACGGACTGGTGGGGTTGGTGGCCACCGGGGTCCAGGTCTTGAGGTCGGTGGACTGGAGCAGGGTCGCCGGGTTGTTCCAGGAGATGGTCAACTGGTTATTGTTGAACACCGGGGCGTTGAAGGTCGGCGGCAAGAGCGCGAACGCCGAGAGATACTGCGCCGAAATCGGCGTGAGGTTCACCGCCGGGGTGGGATCGGTCGAGAGGCGCCAGGCCACCTTCACAAAGTCGCCACCGCCGCCTTCGGTGTGAAGCGCGCGGATGAAGTAAGGCGTGTTGGCCACGAGGTGCTGCGGGGTCGAGGTCTGGGGAGGCAAGGTAACGTTCGTGGTATCCAGAAACCCATGGCAGCAAGAGGTTTCAACGGCGATCGGCTGGGCATTGGCCACGGTGCCATCGGTGCTCAGATCCAACTCGGAGGCGTCATCGCTGGCGAGGAAGAAGGTGTAATCCCCCGTCACCGTCGGCGTAATCCAGCCCGAGAGGCAATCACCATAGTTGTCACCCAGCGCACCGAAAGCCGGGTTGTTGTTGAGATCGCCGCTCGTGCCGGTGATCTGGTGGGTATCGAAGGCCGTCATAAACCAGTTGGTGCTGGGGGCATTCGGGTAAAGCGGGCTGGACTGGAGATTGCCCACGCCCTGAGGATTGATTTCGTAGTAATAGTCCCACCAGAGCACGCCGTGGACGAGCGGCGGAGCCCAGAACGAGACGGGCGCGGCGGCGATAGTATTCGGTGTGGCCGCCTGGTCCTTCACCCCGCTGACGGTGAGCGTGTATTTCTGGCCAGGAGTGAGCCCGCTGGTTTGGAGGAAGGCGGTACGCCAATCGCTGGCGAAGGTCAGGGCCACCAGGTCACCGCGCAGGGTGGCCTCCTTAACGGACACTGAACCACTGATGGCGTTGATGACGTAATTGCCCGGGATGTTAGCCGAGTTCTGGTCGACGCGCTTGTTGAAGGTGACCTTCACCAAGTACGGCGATGGACCACCCGAAAGGTTGGGAGTGCCGAGCGCTTTGACCGAGGTCACCACCGGCGCATTGGTGTCAGGGGTGATGAGAACATGAACATCCACCGTCTGCGCCCCGCCCAAGGGGTTGCTGGCCACGACGTGATAGAGCCCGGAGTCGGCGGGGGTCGTCTCCGTGATCGTCAACCCGAGGTTGGTGACGTCCTGGGAGTAATGGAGCGTGTTGTCGACGGGATTATACGCCGTGGTGAGGGCCGAACCGTCCTTGTACCATTGGTAAGTGTTGGGCAGGCCGGAGAAGACCGAAGTGAGCGTGATAGTAGAGCCTTCGACGTTGGTGATGCCTACGGGCGGGGTCACGACCTTCGCCGGGTTATACATAATGCTCCAATGGTTGGAGACCTGCTCGAAGGACAGCGCGTAGTTATAGAAGGCAAAGTCGGCCAACGAACCACTGTAATACCGGGCGTTGTCGCTGCGGGAGCCGATATAAACGGGCACCACGGTGTTGGGCGCAAACGGGGGGGTGCCTTCCAAGATGTTATTATCGGACGGGTTCACGCTCGCGGGTTGGCCGTTGACGTAGCAGTAGATATTGGTTCCGTCGTAGATGCCGACCACATGGTACCAATTCGGCGGGGTGGCCGTGGTACCATCGCCCGTCAGCATGTTGTAACCGCCACCGGCAGCGGTGTGGAACTCAAAGCCGTTGTAGTTGCCGCCCATGTAGAACTCATAACCGCCATCGCGGGCCGGCCGGTTCATCGAGGAGAACGGCACCGTCCAGGTGCTGCCCGGGACGTAGGCGTTGGGTTTGGCCCAGAACTCGATCGAGAAGGGAGCGCTGGGGTTCAAGATCCTGGTGTAAGGCACGATGCCCCGGCCGGAGGAACCGTTGAGGGTGACCGCCGCGGTTTCGCCCTGGAAGCTGGGGGCCCCGTAGGTGACGCCGGAACCGGTATAAGTGCCGTTGTTCTCGCCGGCATAGTCGGTCAAGGTGGGCCCCGCGCTCTCATTGAGACGCCAGTAGGCCGCCGGGCCGTCGTTCATGACCATGGAGGGGTAACCCGTCGGCGGGGCCACAAAGGACAAGGCAATGGGCTGCGTGTTGGTGGTGCCGAACTGGTTTTGGACGGTCAACTGGTAGTTGGCCGAGGCGGCCGTGGTGGCGCGCGTGAGCGTGAGCGTCGGCGTCGTGGCACCGGGGATCGGCACGTTGTTGGAGGTCCATTGGTAGCTCAAGGGGAGCGTGCCGGAAGCGGTGACGACCAACGTGGGCGAAGCGCCCGCATAGAGCACCTTCGAGGCTGACTGGCTGACAATGGCGGGCGCAGCGGTATTGGTGCCGTAGAAGAACTTGGTGTAGTGGGATTGGATGGTGTTCTGCGAGAGGGCAGAACTGTAGATCGCCAGTTCATCAATGGTCCCCGACCACCGATCGGCCGTGACGCTGGTGCCCATGGCGCCAATCCAGCCGGAACCGCCCACGTAGGCGAGATCGATACCGCTGGGAATGACTTGAGTGCCCAGCGACTGGCCATCCGCATAGGCCGTCACATTAGTCCCGTTATCCAGCACGAGGGCGACATGCGCCAGGCGGCCCAAGAGACTTGCCCCGGCCGTCCAGGTCACAGTTTCCATCGCGCCGATGAAGACCAGCCCGCTGCCGTTCTTGGTGGCGCGCAGAGCATAGTTACTGCCAATGCCGTCGTAGCCCTGCGAGAAAATGGTCGGGTCGCTGCCGGGGGCTTGGTCGAGGTAAATCAAGCCTTCGATGGTACCGAAGCCGGTGACAAAATCGTAAACCGGGTTGTTGGGGATGGTGACATCGCCGTTGAGTTCCAGGAAGAGGGCCCGCTGGCCAAAGGACGTGTTGGTCCGCCCGTCGTACCAGGCGCCGAGTTCGAGCGTGCCATCGTAAGGGGAAGGCGCGCTCACCAGGTTGCTCAGCGTGGACCCGGTGCAATTATCCACCGGGTAATAGCCGGCCAAGCTGGATTCCGCCAGGATGGCGTTGCGGTAGGCGTTGACGTTCGAGACATTGGGCGCGACCACCTTCAAGCTGGCGACGGTGCTGGTGACGGAGATGCCGCCGCTTTTCAGCACACAGGAGAAATTTCGCCCGTCATAGGCCGGGGTAACCACGGGCACATACACACTCGGGCCGGTCGCCCCTGTGAAGGCCACGCCGTTGGTCCACCATTGGTAGGTGACGCTGCTGTCAAAGGAGGCCACGACCGTGAAGCCGACTGCACCGTTAGTCCAGACGGTTGCAGATTGCGGTTGCACCGCAATGTTCGGACCGGCGGCGCGCAACAACAGATCACTGGTCGAGAAGGCGCCCGGGGCGAACGTGAACATGCGCGCCTCGTCCAGGTAGCCATAGTAGGCCTGGTTGTCGCTGGGGGTGCCGAGGTAAACGTCGCCGGCGGGCGCCGTGGCGCCGCTGGTCACGCTGGCGCCGCAAGCGATGCCGTTGGTGTAGAAGGTCAATACCCCACCGGCGTTGACGATGGCCAGGTGCGTCCACCGATTGGTATCGATGGGGGCCTGATTACCGATCGTCACTCCGGTTCCCAGGATGTAGGCGTCAATATACGAAGGGCTCCCGCTCGGCGCATTGATGCGCAACGCCACGCCGCCCGACTGCCCCGAGGAAAGGATCCAGCCACCGCTGCCGCCGGCGATGCCGTTGTCCTGGGGCATCGCCCAGATCTCGATGCCATAGTCCTGTGCCGGCGGATTGTAACCGATACCCCACATGGCGCTCTGCCGTTTGCCGCCGACGCCGACGCCGAGTTGGATGCACTGTGTGCTGGTCCAACCGGAACTACCGAGCGGTCCGCCCGCCCCATTGTTAACTAACAACGCCGCCACCGCGCCACCGGTGGCCGGCGCCGTCGAGTACGCGCTTCCGAAGGACCGGTTGTTGCCGCTGGAATCAGCGATCGGCTGCGTGCTGTCGAGATGCCACCACCCCTGGACGGTGACGGCGGCTGAACTGGTCAATGCTCCCGCGAGCAAGGCCGTCATGGTGAGAATTCTTCTGCTCATAGATTTCAAACGTTTTCTAGGTTTTCTTGGTAGTGCCACACACTGGTTCCCAGTCACAGTCACCCTCTCGCCATTGACCGCCAACGGCAAGGAGACGCACGGAGAACGAGGGCGCAACACATGTTGTTCCATCATCCCGGAGAACTGGCCGCTCGTCAAGTAAATAGTTCGGGGAAGCGGGAAAAGGCAAAGGGGAAAACCAACAACTGGGCCTGCCTCGACGTTCGGGGGAGGCCAGGTTGTCTGCGCCCCGTTCAGGCCAACCCTCGAACCGGGGCGCGGATGCCTTCATCCGCGTGGTTCATGGGTAAGGGCCACGCGGATGAAGGCATCCGCGCTCCAAACAAAAAGGCGGAGGAATGAAATCCTCCGCCGCGGAATCAGCCCCAGAAGGGCGCTTACTTGGTGCCGAGGATCGCGTCCTTGGCAGCCTTGGCGACGCGGAATTTGACCACGCGCTTAGCGGGGATCTTGATGGTGGCGCCAGTGGCCGGGTTGCGGCCCATGCGAGCTTTGCGGTTCACCAAGACGATTTTGCCGAGACCGGGGATGGTGAAAGAGTTCTTGGCGTTCTTGTACGCCAAGGCCACGACGCACTCCAGCGCCTCGACGGCCTGTTTCTTAGTGATGCCAACGGTATCCGCCAATGCGGCGGCGATCTGTGATTTAGTCAATGTTTTTGCCATAGATAAGTATATGGGTAGAGGCGAAAAGTCCCGGTAGCAAGCCCGAAATGGCGTTTTTGTTACGGTTTTTGGGCTTAGACGGCGATTCCGTGACGGCGGGCGGCTTTCTTGAGCAGTTCGGCGGCAGCGGCGAAGTCGCCCGATTTAACGGTCTGCTCGAACTCGGCATAGGCCTCGGGAGCGAAGGCCGAGCGGAAAATAGCGCGGTTATCTTTCAGACAATCTTTCGCGCCGGGATCCTCGCCCACAAACAACGGCATGATCTGGCCGATGGCCTTGCGCAGGAACGACAGATTCACCGGTGAGGCCCCGCGCGGGGCGCGGAGCGGCTTCCCGGTCACTTCGTCAGCGGGCGGCAGCTCGGCAGCCTCCGAATCCTCGCTGGCCGCCGTGGCAGGCTCGGCAAAGGCCGGGCCAAAGGACAAAGCACCGTTGGGGCTTGCCAATTCGGGCTCGGCAGCCATCGGGGTGCCGAAGAAATCAAACAGGTCATCGGGCCGCGCTTTTTTCGGACGTCCCGGTTTTACCGGCTTGGGTTTAGCCAACTCCTCGGTCGGGAGCTCGGCGATCGCGGCTGCTGGGGCAAACGGAGACTCGGATCGGAGATCGGCGGGGGCCTCCTCGTCACCGTCTGGTCCAGCACCGGCGGTCGAAGTCACTGCCGGCTCGACTCCTATCGGCACCATCGGCTGGCTGGCCAGTACGGAGGAAGGCGGCGGCGGGGCGCTGGGTTCG
>TBL_comb47_HYPODRAFT_10002141_pt1 | contig 24724 bp, 17 predicted proteins | sample TroBogypolimnion_40_FD_10682 | JGI IMG/M metagenome (IMG submission 10682)
TCTTTTATCTATTCTACTTAAAATTCTAAAAAAGGTGTGACAGGTATGACAGGGGTGACGTCCCCTTTAATACCAGATGGTTACAGCGAAACACCTTTGTCCCTATCCCTCCATAGGCGTGACAAGAATGGCAGTACACTGACTGGGCTGCCCACTTTGACGCCATACTGTAGGACCTAGTAGACCTTAGATCCTATAACCTAATAGTTGCATCCTGTTTGACCTCCCACAAGAAAATACGGCTAAGCGAACCAAATCCCACTGCTAATCGGTAAACCAGGAAATTAGTAATTTGTAAATATTGCAGGTGTTCGCTCACTAAGTGGAATGCCCACAAATTGATAAAAATTGACAGCAGCTGCTTTATTGCACAGAAAGGATGGAGACGAATTTATGGATAACCGTCGAGGTATAGGACAACGACGAATTTTTAGCAATTTATTGTATTGCATTTATAGGAAGTACGATTGCCGCCACACTACCGTTCACAACGATAAAAATTTAAAGGAGGACTTCATGAAGGCCATTGATCCATTTTTCACAAACGTAGATGAGTATCTGCAGTTCCTTCTGTTCAGGAGTGAGCAGAGAAAGAGAGACTCAGAGTTCACTAGTTTTTTCCTGCTCCAAAAAGAGGACGATAGGTTCTTGTATTACATAGAGTTACGGGACCCCGTTACGAAAGAAGTATTCAGTGCCAGTGAGTACGTTCGCCCGTTTGACGCAGTCCAAGCAAACATAGACCTCTTCAATCAAGGCGTTGCGGAGTGTGCTCGCCGCCTTCAGGCTTACATAGCGACCGGACAAATAGATGGACTACCGGCATTCGGGATATTGTCTTGCGATTCACCAGATCAAACCGCGCCCGCGCCGCCACCCTATAACTATGTCGATAACCATGCCGCAGATGAACCCGAAATTAACGAAGCAAGGCAGGCAACGGCTCCTCTCCTGTTTTTTCCCAGCATCCTAGAATCCAAGGTGGCAAAACATTATAAAGCAGGGGTGTTTCGCGTTTATCTGGTAACGGACGTAATATCCGCAGGTTCAGTCCCAATATCGCACATGATGATAGCCTATGAAGGTGAGGGTGAAAGTCCGGTCTACGCGGTGGCGGCAGAATATGTTGATCAATCCTATAGGGACGACGGAGGATCTCACTTCCTGTGCACCTATAACGGGGCAAGCCACCAGAATCTAGGGTGCAAGAGCGACTGGGGGGACATCAACGAGTTCGAGCGGAAGGCATACGAACTTATGGTTGATCAATTAGGGACTATGATAGTTGCGATATAATCGTCAATCGGTTAGCACGATCAGCTACTCGGTAATAAAACTCTTCAACGTAACATCCCTTCACGTTGGATGGAATCCCGAGCATCCTATCATAAAAGTAGAAGCGCCTCTTTTGAGGCGCTTCCCGTACAACTGGATCCGGACTAGCCACAGGGGTCGATTCTTTGCGTTTTCATGGGGAACCTCCTTGTGATAGAGAGATAGACGGATTTTACCACCTTCCCGTTCCCTTCGCCAATTTATTTTTGATCGCCGATAGCTGCCTCAGTGGCAACAGCTTTTTGCGATTCACAAGACTCCCATACGTCCCAAACCCATGCAATAAAATGTGGTTCATTCGGGGGTATGTTGAGGTTTTTGCAGGTGATGGAAGGTCTCGCGCCAACGGAGATAACACAGTTTCCTCCCTTAAACTGAGGGCTAAAATCTTTGTTTTCTGGCCAAATCCGGCACACTCTCTTCCCTGGAGGGAGGATAACCGAGGTTTTTATCTCGGTGATTGGAAGGGAAGAAGTGTAACCAACACCCCAGTCAACATCTTTCTCGTAAGCACGGTATTCCTGGAAATACTTAATAGTGGCTGAGTCACCATTCACCTCAACCGACTGAACTTCTTTCTCAGACCCGTTATATCCTGGTAGCTTCATAGGGATGGTGTCGTAATCTTTGCCATCGCGAACAACCTTTATCTTAGCCGGAACCCCGCCTGGTTTAACGGTCTGCGCGATGTAATTCTTGGTGTAACCCGAAAATTCCAAGTGATCGGTATGGATAGCCTTAAAGTATCTTTGCCCATTCTTAAATCCACATTGCGTAAAATCTGAGGTTCGATCAATTTTTACCGTCAATGGCTTAGCACGAACTCCCCTCTTTTCGGCCAGGTTAGACGAATATGGTTTATAGAACATGACCTCAAGAAACCTAGTAACGGGTGGCCTGGAAAAAAGCCCCAGGATAGCTCCTAAAACAGCTATTACCGCCATAACCCTAGCAATAGCTCCTGTTCTCCCTCCAACCGGTTTCCTATTCATAGGCACGCTTCCCCCCCTCCCGGTTTCACCTGTAAGATTCAAATCGAAAAATACCATCAAGATTAGTGCCTGTCAATAAAATCTCCTAGACATCCCCCTGCCAACAAAGTGAGCACAACCAGGGAAGTATAAACCATAGAAGGTTACCGTTTTGGGTAAAAGAGACCGGCGATCTTGCTGGGGATATCATCCAAAGGTTCCAAGTCCGATATTATTGCTTACTTAGGTGTAGTAGTTCCGGAAATGTACAACCTTCAGCATAGGGCAAACCACCAAAGAGTTGTTGAATGAATATATTGAGTATATTGTTGACCATTTCACTTCATGGACTGGTCGCACCAGCCTTAAAATATATTATATCAGTGGGAATTACGGCCAAATGGCCCTTATATTTAGGTCTTGTTGTCGCCACAGCATAAAAAGCAGTATATTAGTAAATGGTGCATGCAATTAAGTTCAGGGTGAATTTTCCCAGCACACTTTAAAATAAACGGGCATGTGGGGATGTAATTCGTTGTACGTCGTAGTCGAACCATTACGTAGACAATACAAAATGCCCCGCCAAATTTATGTTTTGGCGGGGCATTTTGTGTCCGGATGATGCGAAATTCGGCGCGCCGAAGAAACAGGGTTAACTCACTAGGTTAGTTAGCCTTTTCACCAATTAACTCAGCGAGGGCCTGAAGTAGTCCCTTGATATCACTGATATTTTCGGAAGGAAGGCTGTTCAAATCAATCGCTTTCAGTTTGGCGGTCAGTCCATTAATCATGGTCTTGAGAGTAGCCTCGACAGCCCTTGTGCGTTTTGCTTTCAATTGATCCCTAGACGAATTATCCTTCAGAAGTGCTTTAAAGAGTTTGTTCTTTTCCTTGTCATCCTTCCCCTTTGCGACCTCCAAAAGCTGGCTCCTTGAGAACTCTTGGCTGTCCCTTATCTGATCTTTGATCTTATCGGTAAGTTTGTTCAGGGACAAAATCTCTGAAGTGGTGGATACAGATTTACCGATTACTGCAGCCAGGGCTTTGCCGCTGCACTTTGATTCTAGTTGGAGCCTATGAAGGCTCTCAGCCTGCTCTAGAGGGGTAAGATCAACCCGCAACAGGTTCTCGATAAGCGCGATCTCAGTCGCATTTCCAGTGGTGAATATGCCAGGTATGGTGTCCATCCCCGCGAGAATAGACGCTCTATAGCGTCTCTCACCCGCTACGATGATGCGGGTCCCATCCTCAGCTTGTCCAAACAGTATAGGCTGGAGAACCCCGTACTGTTTGATGGACTCTGCAAGGCTGTTTAACTCAGCATCATCGAAAGACTTCCGTGGCTGATTAGGATTGGGATTAAGTCGTTTTATATCGAGCGGATAAAGCTGAAGAGCGACATACGATTCTTCTTGTTCAATAAAAGCGGTCTCGGCTTTGGCAGTCATATGGTCTCCACTTTGAATTGTTGGGTTTAAAACTGTAGAAGGAAATATAGCAAACTTTCAAGAAAACACAAGGGATTGAAACGCAGATGTGTGGCCTAAGTTTAAAGGTAATGGTAAGTTCGACCAAGTCGACTTATTGGCTGTGAGGTAATCTCCGGGCAGAATGGAATTGCCAATTAACAGGGAAAATTTCGTTGTTTTCAGAGATTATTTGACGTACATTATGCCGTGTTTAATGATGCTGCAGTCCGTGCATCTTCGACTACTAGCAGGAGAAGGGACGGGTATGCCGGGAAAGGCATACAAACCTAGTAATTCGATGATGTAAATTCAGTCCCTTAGGGTAAATCCCCCGCCGCTTGCGGCGATTGGTGCAAGTCCGCCAGCGTTTACAGCGGTGGACTATCCCAGTGATACCCAGCTGCTTGCGGCGGGGTAGTTCATTGTCTGGACCTATCGCCTAATCGCTAAAATGCCAGTTACAATAAATATAAAAAATAAAAATTTCAAAATGAGGGTGCAATGGTCAAGAGAAAGGTGCCGACAGCAGATGTCAAATTGCAAAATCCAGTTTTGCTTATATCAAGACTAGAAGCGGAAAGTAAGCTTTACGCGAGGATTGAATTGGGTAGAAGTCTTCTAAACACTACAATTACGAGCCAATCAGATTACGATCAAATTAAACAAGAAAGATCAAAATGGGATTCATTTAACCTAGAACTGTTAAAAAGAATGTTTGATAACGAAGCAGTAGCGGAAGAATATCATCGTGTCTCGATTTGGGGACCAATCTACATGAATATGGGGCTTGCTCAGAGCATTCAGAGTTATAAAGAAGGATTAAACAATAAAATAGGAAAGATTGAATCAATAGTTGAAAGACTTCAGCTAATACCAGAACCGGCATCAGTGGAAAGTCAAATCCAGGGGGAAAAAGAGTACAATAACAAAAATGTTTTTATTGTACATGGACACGATGAGGCGGCGAAAGTAAACGTCGCTCGTTTTCTTGAAAAATTGGGGTTAACACCGATAATCCTTCACGAACAGCCTAACAAGGGGCGGACCATTATTGAGAAATTTGAAGATCATGCCGCTGAAGTCGGATTCGCTGTTGTCCTCCTGACCCCCGACGATATTGGGGCCGCTAAAGACGCTGCGGACAGTCTCAGAGAAAGAGCAAGGCAAAACGTAATTCTGGAACTAGGGTATTTCAGTGGCGCACTTGGCCGAGATCGAGTATGCGTATTATATAAAGATGAGGTAGAAATTCCGAATGATTATCTTGGTGTTGTGTATACGCCATTAGATAGTAGTGGTGGATGGAATTTAAAGCTAGCAAAAGAATTGAAAGAGTCCGGTTTTGATATTGATATGAATCGTGCCTTCTAATTAAGTCCACTGATAGGCCGAGCCGCACAAAGGTCAATCAACGTAAATATAACCCAAACTTGTAAATATTGGACGCAACGACACAAGAGAGAATAAAGCTAAATGAATTCTATTAACGATTGAACCGACGAAGTGGCGCTGAAAAGAGTAAAAACTGGATAAAGAGGTGATGGCTTATGAGGAATGCACTGATTAACCCTGATCTGTTCGGAAACGAAGCGGGTGATGATGAAGACATAGAAGTGCTGAACAGCTATTTTCTGAGTAAACCTGAATTTGACAGGTTCTACTCACGTCAAAATAAGCTGGCCTTCGTAAGGTCGAGGAAAGGCATGGGGAAATCCGCACTCCTCAGACAAGCTCTATACCTAAGTGAGAAAAGTAATTCAGATGAAATACATTTGTATTTAAAAGCGTCGGACCTGATGGCAATACAAGAATCCAAATCGGAATCAGCCTCAGATCAGCTATATGCGTGGCAACAAAGGATTTGCACCAGGATTAATTTAGAGCTAGGTATGGCGCTAAGAGCTGGGTTCTCAGACGATTCGATCTACTTAATTGAAAAAGCCGAGGTCGCCGGTTTCAGAAATAGAAATATAGTCAGCGCGCTTTTTGACAGGTTAAATGTCAAAGGGGGACCAATCTCTATTGATAGAAAGCGATTAGATACAACGGATTCGCAGGCTGTATTGACGCGAGTGCTAGATAGAAAAGACGTAAATGTGTGGCTTTATATAGATGATATTGATGCCACCTTTTTAAATACTGAAAATGAACGCATCAGGGTCAGCACTTTTTTTAGTGCCTGCAGAAATATAGTTTCAAACATAAATGGTCTGTTTTTGAGGGCATCTGTCAGAACGGATGTCTGGGCAATAGTTGCAAGTTACGATGAAGCACTCGATAAGTGTGAGCAGTATATGCTCGATCTATCTTGGAGCACCAATGAAACTGGAAAGATAATGAAGAGAAAGATCACAAGTTTCTTTCAAAGACAATACTCAGATGATGAACGAATAATGGCAGCGATTTCATCGAATGATTCTGGGCGGATTAGGGGCCTGATTTTTAACGAACCGTTTTCTTGGAGTGGTAGCCCGCTTGAATCATACCGCCCGATCCACATTCTTTCAGCTGGGCGACCTCGATGGGCTTCTCAGCTTTGTAAAATGGCTGGAAAAGATGCTTATGATAAAAGAGTGCAGCGAATATCTATGGGGCATATTCGTGCCGCTCTGGAAAAATATGGACAGCTACGAATGTCCGACCTCTATAAGGAGCATAGGCACCAATGCCCTCAGCTAGAGGATCTTATTGAAACCTTTAGTGGGGGGCAAAAGCGGTACACCACGAGTGAATTACTCCAACACTTGACTGATAAGGTTATAAAATTAAAAGGTTTTCTCAAAATAGACGGCGTGGCAACTGAAAAAGGAAGCATTTCAATCGCAGGATTTTTATATAGAATCGGATTCATCGCGGCTAGAGATGACAGTGACACTACTGGACTTGGTTTTATAAGGTTTGAAGACAGGCCAAATTTATTATCCTCAACATCAAACCTCGATGACGGGTTAGATTGGGAAATTCACCCGAGCTACCGAAATGTGTTACGAATCAAAGCAGGACGCCAGGCAGATCAGTTCGATTTATAGCTTAGTTATGGAGACAATAGGCATAAAATACGCGATGGTGCTGGTATCGGGTTAAGAAGGGTCTGCCAATAATTGGGAAAGGGTAACTCTGCAATAGAATAAAATAACTGCGCTGCCTATCTGACTGAGAAGGGCTCAATGGTTTAAACATGACAATGGAAATGCCCTCCCAGAGGACCTCCAGATAGGCCGTCACCGGGAAGAAATGTTACATATAAATTTATCATAGTACTGAGTTGAACCAAAGTATTGCAGCCTCACCCTCCATACTTACAATTTGACTAACCGTGCGGCTATGCCGTATTCCATTGCGGAGTTCTGCAAGTTGGTCAAATTTTTTGCAGAGGGTTTCTTTATTAGCAAAGTTAGGCTCAAAGATTGCCCATAGTGATTTAGAGACAATGGTGTCCTGAACTTCACGAAGGTCAAAATACTCAAGCATTCCAGTAAGAGTCGCAAAATGGGTAGCGTCCATGGCCGCGTTCTTTTTGAGCGCACTTGAAATCCGATCAGTGACTTTCTGTGTGACGTGCTGAGGTATTTGGGACATATCGTTACTGAGTTTTTCAAGGACAAGAGCACGTAAGCTTAACTCGACTGATTCTACTTTGCCATCCAATTCACGCAGTTTTGGTTCAAGATCAAGTCGTTCTTTGATTAGAAGGTCTTCGATAGCGTCTTGAATAGTGCGCTGGCGTTCACTGATAAAGGCTTCGTAATCATCTGGTGTGAATGGGTCACGAAGCAAAATAGTTAAGGCCGTGCCTGAAATAAAATGGGATTCAAGGATTGCCCTTACTGCATTCTCACCATTTTGCTTGATTAACTCCGGTAAGTAGGCATTCGGGAGACGGTCACGTATAACGTTGCGGTTAGTATCAGAGGTTAATGGTGTTCGGTTGAGTATGGTGCCAATTAGATTGCCACTGAGGTTTCCTTTACCCCATGAATCGGGAACAATGTGGTGGTCATCAAGATCATCATGTTGTGGGACGTCGCCAGTCACCCAATCGCGAGCGCCCTGAATTACCAAAAGGTTGAAAATGCCATTGTAGACAGATGTACCGCGTTTGATTTCTCTTCGTAATTCCAAATTACGGAATCGAGAGGCAAATTCTGCGACTAAGGCAGGCTCAGCGGCATTGTCATCAAACCATGCTTTTAGGTCGAGAAAGTCACGTGCACTTGTTGACTCAACAGAACCGGAGTACCGATTAAGGAAAACGGATGACCAGTACCAATGGCGAAGCTTCCGTCTGGCATCGAGTTGGCGAGGTGCAGGAAGAGTTTTTGTGTGTGCCCTTATCGCACTGAAAACAGGAAGAATTGACACGTAAGGCAAAAAATTAGAGTTTACAACGCCATATTCCTGTGGGTGACGAAGCACTTTGATTGCACTCTCAATAGCATCGACAGCAGAATCCCATTTTTCCTTGAAATCGGATATGCTTTGAATAAGTATTTCTTTGCGCCTAGTACCATCAGGGTCACGGATTGGCTTCTCCTGTCCGGGCAGAAGAAAGTAAAGATATTTGGGTGAACAATAGCCCTGCCGAAGGATACTCATTACTTGCAGAATGTAAACATTCATTCTTTCGGTATCGACTTTATCCAAACGCGCAGCAGCATCCCGCCACATATGCTTGAGCTGGAGACCCTTTGGCTTTAATAGGGCATTGATTAAGTCAAAAGCATCGAGTCTTATACCCTTGCTATTAATTTGGGTAAAAATATCACATACCTTATCGACAGCAATATCCTTGTCAAGTTCAATGTACGAAATCTGATATTGCTCAGTAATTTCTTTAAGATGCTCTCCAAATGACTTCGCATTCGATGCGTTAGAAGAGTAAGTCTTCTGCGTTTGAACAAGCTCAGGCTCATCTCCGATTACACATTCAGCTTTCGCTTTCCAAAACTGCTCATATCCTTGTACCCAATTAGCAAGTTCCCAGCCTCCTGCGCCAATTATTGAAAGTGGAAATAAGTGGGAACCGAACTGTTCATTACGATTATTAAGGATTTCGTTCCACTGCTTAGTGTGCCAGTCATAGCCGAAAGCAGCGTCGTACTCCTCAGCCATAAATTTATCAACTTTTATATAGTAAAATGCCCTGCTTGTGCGGTTTGGCAGCGGTACGTCCGGAGCAAGAAATGCGTAAAATATGGCAGTAAGTCGCTGCTGTCCATCAAGTACAATATACTCTGGATTCCCAGAATTTTTATAGCCGTAGACAGGCTCGCAAGAAAGAGCATCAAAATTTTCGTTTTTACCTTTCCAGAGCAGGAGACTGCCGATGTAATAATCGAGAAAGATAGACCGCATTAAATCACGTATATCCCACGGACGCCACTCAAACTCCCGCTGGAAATCAGGGATAACGTAGCGACCTTCTTTCAGACGGTTTATAAGAGTATTCAAACTGGCATGGTCTGGCTTCTGAGCATCTTTCATGTAGGCAGTCCTTTTGAGGAGGTCGGCTTCAATATATGTATGCAATTTGACGTATGGTTTTGAAATTCCGTCACGCGATTTTTAAATACCGAGCGACGAGCGGCACTGTGGACGATTCAAATGAAAGCAAAGATGGACTATGTTAGCCTCATGGCCGTATCTACGGAGTTGATGCTGTCTTTGAGCATGTTGCTCGGCTTGAAGGTGAGGATTTTGCGGGCCTCAATGGTGATTTCCTCGCCGGTCTGGGGGTTCCTGCCGCGCCTGTCAGCCTTCTGCTTGACCTCGAAGTTACCGAACCCAGTAATTTTCAATTTCTCACCTGATTCGAGAGTGCTCTTCATAACATCAAAAAGCAGTTCTACCATTTCCAGAGACTCTTTTTTTGCAAATCCGGTCTTCTCCGCCACCCGCTCTACGATTTCCGCTTTAGTCATGCGATTCCCTCCAACAGTAAATCTATATGTGATTTAGATAGCTTAACGCAGGAATGGTGTGCGTATCTGACAATCCTTATGCTTTTCGTTTTATCGTGGGGCAGCCTGAAGCGAAACGCGAGGACTAACACTCCGTCATCAAATCGTTAATATTCCTAGCCTTTATGTATTTTGCCGGGTTCTCGCCAATCGCTAATGCAGCGAAATGTGCCTCTCCGCACTTGATCTTGGCACTTTCCTTGTCGCGCAGATCGTCGGTGAAGAGACTGCTCTTGGTTTCCACCACAAAATAGATTCGCTCGGTGCCGTCCACGTCTACCAGCACCGCCCAGTCAGGGTTATAGCTGCCTAGCGGCGTTGGAACCTTGAACCATCCTGGAAGCTTTGCGTAAACCTTTATTGCACCATCCATTTCCAACTGGTCGGCAAAGGATCGCTCCGTGTCTGAGTCATAAACTACATGCTCATACACCGACTTCTTTGTATCCTTCAGCATGTTCTTCAGATAGCCGGTCAATTCCTCCTGCTCGAACAGCTCCTGAGAGTAATATTGCTCCTCGCCGAGACGTTGGTATTTGATACCGTCTACCAGCGCCATCCGCTTACAGCGGTTGATCGCCTGGGAGGCCAGTTCGATAAACTGTTGGGGGTTCCGCTTGAAATCGTTCAGCCTCATGCTCCCAGATAGGATGCGCTGTATTGAGCGCCGGGTTAGCTGGGTGCGGTCTTGCATTTCAGTCATTAGATCCGGCAGGTCAATGTCCGTTTCTTCCAGCACAACCGTTGACGCTCCGCCCCTTTCTGTGGAGGTCACACCAGATTTGCCAATGGCAATATCAGCCTTGCGCCATTGCAGTCGGGTCTTGGCGATGGGGGGAGATTCCCTCAGGGCAACGACGCATTTTTCGATAAGTTTCTCGTTGTCGAACTCCACTCGGTAGGTTGTCTTATGCCTAATACGCTGCCATAGAGCCTTGAACTCTTCACTCTGCAGAATCGCCTGTCTGGTATTTATATGCTTCCGTTCATCCGCATTCTTTATTTCAAGCCGCCCAGTTACCTTGCGCAGGACTTCTGAAATCTGGTGGCGTTGAGGCTCGAACTCAGGTGGAAGAACCAAAGTCCCCTCTTTGAGTGCTTTCTTGAGGGATTCTTGGACTTTACCATGTGAATTTATGTGACCAAGAGACTTGAGATGAGTCCATAGAACTTTTGACTTATCGAAGCCCAAGGGAGCCTGTTGCCCATCCGCTCCTTTCACGCCTACGACCGCGAACTGGTGTTCCTCTAAAATCCCGAATTTTATCCCAGTGTCTGCTTCGATCTCTTTTTGGAGGTTTTCAGCAAACTGTTCATAGCTTTCTGTGGCGATGACCGTTAGGGTGTTCACCTCGAAGCCGCGCAGACGGTCGCCATTCTGGTTAACGCAGAGGCGCAAACCGCGGCCAATGGTCTGGCGTCGCTCACGTTCGGTTTGGATGTCCCGCAAGGTACAAATTTGGAAGACGTTGGGATTGTCCCACCCCTCACGGAGGGCTGAGTGTGAAAAGATGAACTTAAGTGGCGTATCAAAGCCGAGCAGCTTCTCCTTTTCCCTCATGATGAGGTTGTAGGTATCGTCGTCGGCCTTGGAGTCCCCACGAGTGTCCTTGTATACCTCGATGGTCTTTCCACCAATCTTTTTCTTGTCGATGGAGAAGTATCCATTATGCACTTCGGATGCGGCGCTCGTCAGATCAACTTCCTTGAAAAGGGTGGTGTAGTCTGGGTGGTGCGCGGCTCTTGTGTACTCCTCTTCAAAGATGCGGGCATACTCCCCTTTGACCTGATTGCCGTCTTCATCGTATTTGCGGTACTTGTCCACCGCGTCAATGAAAAAGAGCGATAGCACCTTTATCCCCTGTGGGCGCAGCCGCTTTTCCTTGTCCAGATGCTCCTTGATAGTTCTGCGAATCATCTCCCGCTGTATGGCAAGCGGCTCTATATCGCCCCAGGACTCACCGGACTTGAGATAGACCTCACCACCGGGAACCCGCAGTTCCATGAACTCGTTACCTTTCTCGACACGGATCTCGCCGATTCGGCAGTCATGGTAGAGAGGCCGATTGGTTGTCAATTCCAGCATGTCTCCATCCTGGACAGTCATTTCCTTTCGCTGAACCCGGCCTGCAGCCGCTTCTACGTCCACCTCGACCTTGGCGGTGATTACTCCTCTTTTGTTGCTGACCGTAAGTAGCCGCACGAAAGCTTTGTTGAACGCGCCGTCTATTGTTGCCGAGGCGACTTCGATTTGCTTTACCAGCTTCTGTTCGTAAGCATCCACGGCATCGAGTCGGTAGACCATGTGATGTTTGTCCACATGCGTAGCGGAATAACGCAGGGTGCAGAGCGGTTTCATGGCCCCCAGGGCCTCCTTGCCGCGCCCTTCTAGGCCGCCATCGACGGATTGCGGTTCGTCGACTATAAGGATGGGGCGGGTGGCCCGGATCAGGTCGATGGGCTTTTCTCCGCCCGTTTTCTCACTGTCCTTGTAAAGGTTGTTCACGTCCTTTTTGTTGATGGCCCCGACCGTAACAATCATTATCTGAATCTGGGGGCTGGTGGCGAAGTTGCGCACCTGTCCGGGCTTGGCGGAATCGTAAATGAAATATTCAAATGGCGTGTTGGCATAAAGCCCACGGAAATGTTCGTCGGTCATCTTCAGGGTTTTGTACACACCCTCCTTTATGGCGACAGAAGGGACGACAATTACGAACTTGGTAAAGCCGTAACGCTTGTTCAGCTCGAAGATGGACCGGAGGTAAACATAGGTCTTGCCCGTCCCGGTCTCCATCTCGACCGTGAAATCGCCAGACGCAAGAGTCCCGGAGGGTGCAAGCCCGTTTTTCAGCTGGATGTCCTCAAGATTCTTGATGATTTCGTCATCCAGCAAGGTCAACCGGTTGCCTATGCCGAGACCGCTTTCGGCAAAATCCATGGCAATCTGACCACCAGCGGAGTCGCTGGTGACGGTGAACTCGGTACGGCATATTTCCTGGCCACGGAACAGGTCACAGACAGCCTCTATAGCCTGTAGCTGATAATCGAGATTAGGCTCGAAATGAAGTTTCATTTTTTCTTTCCCTTGGGCCTGGGCAGATGCTTGACCATTTTATCAAAGTCGGATTCAAACCGCTGATCGTCTATTACTTTGAATTTTGCGAATTCCAACTCAGCATGGGCCTTGGCTATCTGGGCCGATACCGTGCCCGCGTCCTTCAGGATCTCACGGTCGTTTAGGGTCAGGAAACCTTCCAATTTCGTTATCCAGTCTTGCATGGTCATCGCAACCCGCCGCTGAGCCTGCCCTTCCGCGAAGATCAGATACTGCTCGGCTAGATTGTTAAGTGCTCGCAACTCCTCTTCGGTTAGATAATTTTTCGCCACTGCCACGTCATTCTTGCGGATGCGAGCGCCCTCCCATGTCATTAAGCCCATGTTCGGTTGAATGCTGTTGGCACGCAATTGAATCAACTCAGCGGCAGTGTGTCCGTGGATAGCGTAATGAATCTTGTTCTGGACTGTGGCAAAAAACTCCTGAGTGAGGTGGTGTTTAGGGTCATAATCAATGCTAGTGGCGTAGATGTCAGTGATTTTTTGATAGAAGCGCCGTTCGCTGGTACGTATGTCCTGCAGCCGCTTGGTCAGCTCATCAAAATAATCTGGCACACCGGAACCGGCAGCGGGAGGGTTTTTTAAGCGCCGGTCATCGAGAGTAAACCCTTTTAGCAAATATTCGCTCAATCGTTCCGTGGCCCAGCGTCGGAATTGTGTCCCTCGGTGGGAGCGGACGCGATAGCCGACCGCCAGAATTGCTTCTAGGCTGTAATGCTTTACCCGGCGCTGGACCTCCCTGTTACCCTCCATGCGAACTTGTAAGTATTCCTTACAGGTTGCTTCTGCTGACAGTTCTCCTTCAGCGTAAATCGACTTCAAGTGCAGGGTTATGTTCTGAGGAGTAGTCTGAAAAAGCTCAGCCATATGCGCCTGGGAGAGCCATAAGGTTTCGTCCTTGAAATGGCAGATAATACGCGTTTGTCCATCTTCCGTCTGATAGAGCAAGAACTCGCCAGCAGGCTGCAACTCACGGTCTTTCATGGCTAGAGGCTCCTGACATTTTCGATGCCATGCTGGAAAAGAATGGCAGACAGGTTGCTCTTAGCCACGTCATCGGCAAAGGCACTATCGCGGAACACGCACGTTGTGTCACCGGCCGGAGCGAGGTCCTTGTGCCACTGAATAATGCCAAGGGCTAACGTTTCCACCTCTTCACGTGAAATGGATTCGGCCAGGCAGGTAAATAGGACCCCCGCACCGATACACTGAACATCCTTCCCCGCAAGAGAACGGGCCTCAATGGGGACGCAAAGATCAAGCCCTAGTTTCAGCAGTAGTTCGTACAGAACGTCAGACTCAGAACGGTCCGGCTTAATATGCTCAAGGTTGTCCAATAATGTTTGTTCAAGATTGTCGCGATCCGGGTCCCACGTGCGGATATTGGATGAGTCGAGTTTGAAGACACGGAAGCCGAGGTCGCCCGCAAATAGTGGGTTTTCGTCTTTCATCTTCCTAGCCGCACAGCGAAGACGTTCCTTTGTCAGCTCAGCAATGTTGCGGGGTTTACTTATTTTTTCACAGAAGTTGGCTGCAGTGTTTTGGTCTTTGTTTTCGGGGTCGAGAGGTTCTGGCAGTTGGACAAGGATATAGCGTCGGTTACCACCATCAGTAGTGTTTTGTTCCATTACAGAATGAGCAGTAGTCCCAGAGCCAGCAAAGAAATCCATCACCAAGCAACTGGGATCAGCACTATCGGTGGCCATCTCAACAAATTTTTGAAGGACCAATTCGTCTTTTGGAAAATCGAAAATATTATCTCCCATAAGTCGAGCTAAACGTTCTGATGCAGAGCGAGCAGGCTGATAAAAAACGCTCTGAGGAGTCATTTTATCGGTTTCATGTAAGTATAATCGAACCATGATGCTGGTTTCTGTGACAAAGGTGATGCGGTCTTCTGCTACTAGTCGATTAAATTCAATTTGATCGAAGCTCCAACCGCGATTTGGCCGTAAACGGATAACCTTTCCATTGTGAGGATTTACAAGGTCAAATCGCCTACCTCCTGGAGCCGTGGGGTTTTCCTCTTTGTAAACGCCACGGGAATCAATAAATCTGTATCTCCGATGTGCAAATGCGGGTTTTGCTTTCATGGCGCGAAACCAACCAGCCAGTTCTTCCGAAGCCTTATCAAAATCGCTTTCGTAAATCTTTTTTAATCGCTGGGCCTCCCTTAATATGGGCTCAACACCTTCTTTTTTCTGGCCCCAATCCCGGGGGACGACTTCACGGTTTCTTGCGAAGACGAGTACATATTCGTGGCAAACGCCAATCTGTCGTGCATCATTTTTATTGGCACCTTCCCAAATCATCTCAGCGATAAAATTTTCAGGGCCGAACACCTCATCGCAAACCGAACGTAGATTGGCGACCTCTTTGTCGTCTATGCTAACAAAGATCACCCCATCTTCTCGCAAAAGATTTCTCGCCAATTTCAATCTAGGGTACATCATATTCAGCCAATCCGTATGGAAACGGCCATTAGCTTCCGTATTGCTACAAATCTTTGCTCCTCCGTCGATTTGACCCGTTAACTCCAAGTAATTATTTATGTTGTTCTTGAAATTGTCCGGATAAACAAAATCTTGGCCAGTGTTGTATGGGGGATCAATATAGACCATCTTCACCTTACCGGAATAGCATTTCTGGAGAAGTTTTAATACCTCAAGGTTATCTCCTTCTATCATGAGATTTTTCGTAGAGTCCCAGTCCACACTTTCTTCCGGGCAGGGGCGTAGGGTGCCCGTAGAGAGGGTCAGCGCAATCTGCCGCGCAGCCTTTTTACCATGCCAGTTGAGGCCGTACTTCTCCTCCTCTTCATCCACCGCCCCCCCGAGGAGTTGCTTCAAAACATGAAAGTCCACTTTTCCTTCTGGGAATGCTTCAGGGAAAAGAGCTTTCAACAGGTCGATGTTCTGAGCCACACAGTCGGCAGATTGGCCATTCATTTTATCCATTTCCCAAACTCCCTAACCTATTAATTTCTGCGAACTAACAATCATTACATGCATGGTTACGTGACAACATTCATTGGTTTGTAGCTACGACAAATCGTATATATAGCTGATAGGTATGAGCTTACTATCAATTACATGCCAGGGTTGTATAAGCTTGATAGTGCCACTTCCCTTTTTAACGGTTTTTTTATTCAGGATGATAGAATGGACTAAAAATAAAGCCATCTTGAGCCCAAGGCGTTTACTAAGCTCAACTTCGTTCTTTGTGAGGATGATATTTTTCGCCTCAGTTTGAGTGCCTTTTACTTCAACTAAAAGTTCACTCTTACCATTAGTTACATGAAAATCATATGATTTAGTCTTTGAAACATCTTCAACAGTGTAGCCATTGTTTTCAAAATGATTGCGGCAGCAGTTCATGGCGTATTCTTCAATTACAAGTCGCTTTTCTACATCAGTTTGAAATCCCTGGCCACCAGAGAAAAGGGACGTCTCAATCTCTTCAGCGACAACATCTTCAAAAGTAGAGATTTTCGGGCCAGAATAATTCCTCACATATTTAATAGTTTTGTATATCCAGGAGTTGTGTTTATCATTTGCATCCTTCAATTTTTGCGCGCTGTCATATATGTAAAATGTGTTAGCCTGGCCCGGATTTCCTTCTTTGGTCTTTTCAAGTCCATGTCCCATTGAATATTTACGCTTGCTTATCGGCAACAGCGTAGAATCTGCTGTCTTTGCAAGCACGTAAAAACTGTATTCATCCCTCTCGTCCATCCCTGATCCTGACTGGTTACTGCGATAGACCGTAGCATTATTGAACCAGCCAACAATTATCTGCCCAGTTCCAATAGGATTTTTCGCAAACCATATCACTAAAACATCATCTATCTTGTCTGTTGTTGGATTTGAGGATGGATCAATTCTTTCTAGGTTAATATCATAAGGAGGACTCATGTGCGGCTGAAAGTAGCCGTAAACTAATCCATTGATATCTAAATAATTGTAAGCTTCATGGCCAATTTTATTTTTATTGTAAGCGCCGCCACCAATAGGTTTTTCATCGCCCTTCTGAGGTCCTTGAAAAAATTTCATATAACCAACACGAGCAAAAAGTACTTTCATAGATCAGTTCCTTGTACTGTTATTTTGCCCATATAGTCTTTGCTAATGGGGCAGTCGAAATTGCGTCTATGCTTGCCGAGAGTATATTTTTAAAACTGAAAATATAGAGTGAAACAGTTGGTCATAACGTTTCTTTCACGTCTGCCAGTTCGTTTCTAAGCCTATTGATTTCAAGATTTAACTCTACCCTTCGAGCTATCTGCTTTTCTTTAACAGCGCCACCTTGTAGCGCGGATATTTGTATCGTCAACGCCCTGCATCTTTGCACTGCTACCCGTTGAGCAATGGCGGCTTCATTGGAGTCTGCCTGACGAAAAACCCCGGTAAACTGTGAAGCCTGAAGCGCAACAAGGGTATCAATCCACCCCTGATAAAGCATCCATAAGTTGGCCCTTGGTTGATTCCCGAGCGCGATAGCATTGAGAAATGTCCTGTTATCTTCTGCAGGCAGGGGGACCTTGCCGCGAGCTGTCACTTCTAATACATCACCATCAAGAACAAACCTTCCCTCCTCATTCTGCGCTCGGCGTTTATGCGCCAGTGAAAGGATTACCTGATCGCCCTGCAAAAGGACTAGAAACAGGGGGTAAGGAATTGCCCGATGTATCAACTCAATCAGACGACCGGCTTTTGATTCAGGCCGAAGGGTTACCGTCAGTAGGGCGATTTCCAAATACTCCCGCCCGTCATCACGGTAATCCGGTACGCCAATGGTGTTCGGCTTCAGCGCCGCCAGCCAGTGGATCTCCTCGATTCCTTCGTTAATTCTCTTCTTGTCCGCGCCAGTAGGTGCGCCGTTCTCCACCAGCATCTTTTTTGGGACACGCTGATTGACCCGCGTGCTGTCAGGCAAATTAAGTGCGCTGATTATGGTATCTGCATTCATGGCTCGTCATCCGGCAATACGACCAGATACGCCACAACCTCGAAATCGTTGATCCCAGCAAACTCCCCTTTGAGTGCATGAGTCCCTCCGGGTGAAAAAAGGCTTTCAACGGCTCGTTCTTCACTCTTTCCGACTATTGAAGCCACGGCAGCTGCTAAGAGGCGCTGGGCCTGGCCCATATCCTCGCCCAATCGGGTCGCCTTGTCTAAACGTGCGCAAGCGCCTGCATCCGGGAGATCGCGCCCCAGAGAGACCCGCTTTATTCGATCAAGTATTTTCTTGGCTTGGGGATAGGGAAGCAGCATGGCCCCGTCCTCGCCGACATGAACAAGGAAGTGCGGTGCAAGGGGGTAACTGGGATCAAGTGCCTTCTTAGCAGCCTGTCCCTCTGCTCGCAGACAGTAAATGATCCCTGCAGGAACTTCCAGGTCAGTGGTAGTCGTCACAGCACTCGTCCCCAATGGTAGGCTTTCAAGCTTTCCGGGGTGGGCTTTCATATATTGTGCGAGATCAATTCTGAAATCAGTGAGGGTCAAGTCCGTAATGGACACGCCGGTGGAAAGGTCCTCAAGGTCAATGACAGCGTCCTGCAATTTCTGCAATTGCTTCCGGCGATACTCCAGATCGTTCATCTGGTTGCCGGATTGCTCCTCGATCAGGTTCTCCTCGCCGGTTGCGGAAATATCCAACAACACCATGCGCCCGCTTACCCGCTGCTCAAGGTTAATGTATTCCTCTAACTCCATATTGGGCCAGAAGTTGACCAGCTGTATCCGCTCATTGACGGAGCCGATGCGGTCGATGCGACCGAAACGCTGGATAATCCGCACCGGATTCCAGTGTATATCGTAATTGACGAGCCAGTCACAATCCTGCAGGTTCTGCCCTTCAGAAATGCAGTCGGTGGCGATCAACAGATCAAGAATGCCTTCCCGTGCTAGATCCTCCGGACGTTCTTTGGAGCGGGGTGAAAACGTGGTCAGAATCGTGGCCAGATCTTTCCGCAAGCCCGGAAGCGTGGTCTGGTTCCGCCCGGCACCTGTAACCAGAGCCGTCTCAAGGCCAAGCGTCTCTTGCGCCCAGGGTGCCAGTTGTTCGTAAAGGTATTTGGCGGTATCAGCAAAAGCTGTGAACACAATGACCTTACGGTTTCCCGGATTGCTCGGGTGCTGGCATTTGTGGGTAATAACTTCACGCAATGCAAAGAGCTTAGCATCCCGGGCAGGATTTACCTCCCTAGCGGCAGCGTGTAGCGTGGCAAGGCGGTTGCGGTCCTCGATCAGGTCCTGTCTCCAGCGAATTAAATCCACATCCCCCAGCAGCACCTTAACCTTTCGCCCGACCAATAGGCTTTCAAAGGCGGGGTCGTCAATATCCACGTCGGTAATGTCGATTTCTTCTACTTCGCCTGTCTGCCCCTCGATGCGTGTAAGCATAGCTTCCACATCATGCAATTGCCGTTGAAGGGTAAGGGCAAAGGATGATACGGCGCTTTCCATACGTTTCAGTAGGTTGACACGCAGTAGGTGGATAAGGCTTTCCTCGCGATCAACCTGACGGAAGTACCCCTCTCCGCCGCGAACCTGCGTGCTATATTTCGCATCGTAGGCCGCTTGTTTGTGAGGGAGCACATAGCGGAGAGGTGCGTATGACGCAAGATTTAGACGACGGATTTCTAGGTTGATTTCGCGGATGGAACAAAATTCGCCAGAACGGTCCACATCGGGTTTGATGTTAATGGGACGTAGACGTTCTGGAAATTTTCCGGTCTCGCTGATCCCATAATATTTTTCGATGTGCTTTCGAGACCTGGCGATAGTTAGGTGATCCAGAAGCGTGAAGTAGTCGAAACCGAGCATTTCAATGAGCCGGGTCGGGTTCCTGTCTGCTTCCTCCAGATCAAGCCAGCGGTTGAACTGCTTTTGGGCGAGCCTCGTGGTACTGTCGATACTGGTAATGCCATACTCAAGCAGGGCTGCATCGTCCCCTTCGGTGGCAAAGGCTATCTGGTTGCGCAAGTCCGCAAGACGATTATTGACGGGGGTAGCTGAGAGCATGAGGACGCGAGTCTTGACCCCTTCCTGAATGATCTTCCGCATCAACCGGTCGTAACGTGATTCTTTCCCCTTATGGGTAGATTTGTTACGGAAGTTATGGGATTCGTCGATGACCACCAGGTCATAGTTGCCCCAATTAACGTGGGACAGGTCTATGTCGCCGGAAGATCCCCCGTCGCGGGACAAATCGGTATGGTTAAGGACATCGTAGTTAAAGCGGTCGGTAGCAAGGATGTTGCGCCGGTCGTTTGCCTTATATATTGTCCAGTTATCCCGTAAGCGTTTGGGACAGAGCACCAGCACACGGTCGTTACGCAACTCGTGGTACTTAATGATCGCCAACCCCTCAAAAGTTTTCCCAAGCCCCACACTATCGGCAATTATGCAGCCACCGAAGCGGTTCAACTTGTCAATTGCACCAACTACACCGTCCCGCTGGAACTTATAGAGCTTCTTCCATACCACCGTGTTCCGTATGCCGGTTGCGGCTTTTACGATACGGTCCTCATCGAGTTCTTCGCCACGGTCTTTGAATAAATGATGGAGAATCAGGGTGTAAATGGTGAAAGGATCACGGTGGGAGGCCAGATTCTGAAGGGAGGACACTAGGGTGTTTTTTGCGTCCTGGGTTGCCGGTAGGCTGTTCCACAAAGAGGTGAACCAGGAACTGAGCATCGCCGATTCCTCAGGCCCCTCAGCGCAATGGATAAGACTGAACTGGTTGCCGGGAGTTAACCCGAGACCGTCCGTGGTAAACGGACAATTGCCGGTAATGATCCTTTGCTGTTCAGAATCAGGGTGACCGGCAATAATCGCAGATTGGGGCAGGCGTGATGGAGCACCACGAACTTCAGACTTCTGCTGAATCCACTCGCAGCATTTCCGAGCAAGCCACCGGGCTTGCAGGCTATTGCGGAAAGAGCGGTCGGACTCTGAGCCAAGCATCCCAAGGTCGGCACCGTCAACGGCAGGTATGACCAATCGGCAGCAGTCTAGCTTTTCAAAAAGGGTCCTTAGTTCGGCATAGGCAAAAAGGGAAAACGCAGGCGAGGCGATATCAAGGCTGGATTGAGGCGTCAAACAAGCACGCAGTTCGTCGACAACACGGTCATTTCCGGTGTTTTTGATTAACTTCATTCTGGTTTCGATCCTTTATTGGCGGATGAACAGAAAGAGAGCCCCTTAAATTAAAAAACCGCCCGTCAGCACTACGCGGACGAGACGGTTATTGGTTCCGCCGATTTTCCACAAGGGCAGTGAGCCATTCTGCTACCCTCCTCTAAAACTAAAAATTACGCCCACTTAATACACCCTCCTTCCTCTTATGTCAATTGGAATCCCCCAAGTATCCGAAAATCAGAAACAGTCGTGCTGGTCAATGAATCTGCAGGACAATAGAAAAGCTCTGTCAAATACCCCTGCCCATAATGAAATGATCGGCGGAAGCAATCGAGACGACCTCAACAATGGGGGTGGCAAAAAAGTTGGCGCAAATTTGAGGGAGGGTGAAATCAAATTGGAAAAGTTGGCAGAGTTTAAACTTGTAACCACTTGACATTGCACGCTTATTGTGATATAGTGGTTGTGTGGGAAAGTAGGAAAAGGCTGGGCAGGAAGACCCTCAATCAATAAAATATAGTATTAGGCTGTGGCGAGTTCAATTCGTTCACAGCCTTTTTTTATTTAAAAAGTTTGAACGGTGCATAACACAGAAGAAGGAGACCGAAATGGAACTGATTCAGTATCTGTTGTGTGTAGCTACGCGGCATGAGGTGGCAAAAGACGAGCACGCTGAACAAAGTACTGAGATGTGGCAGAAAATGAAGAAGAGTAGAACCGGCCAGACAAGCTATTCACTCACCTACCAGGATGAGCATGAACTGCTAATGGAAGTCATTGCATCAGTCGGCAAAAGACCTGCTTGTTTGAAAAAGCTTGATTTAGCCCAAGTCGGAGCCCTGGCATATATCGTTGCCGCTAAAATCGCGAACGACCCGTGCATTGAAGGGCACGAAATCATTGATAAGTTGGTGTATGATCCTGAAAAGACCACCCTTTATCTGCAGGCGCTAACAGAGCTAAAAGAGCAAGGATGGGTTCAGCTAATTGAAGGAACTGGAATGGCCTTCACAGATCAGCCTCCCTTCAGTTATTTAACGTCAAGAATAGAGCTCGGCGATTCCTGGTTTAGGCAAATTCCAAGTACTCGGTCCTTCAATTCTAATGATGCGTATCTTGACGCTGTGTTCCAATATTTACAGGTGTTTATCAAGGATGACAGTAACCGTTACCGAGTGCAAGACCCCGAAACCGATTTGTCAACTTTTCAGCCAGAGGGCTGGTTTAGAAAGATAGTAGCCGCAGTGCAATCATCGACCGTGGCGCTGCCGACGGCAGATGTGCAGGTAAAGTATGGTTTGAGTGTCCTCCAGTACCTGACTCTAATTATTTTGTTGGGAACGCGTGATAAAGATATCAGTGAAGACTATACCGAGACGGCGAATTTAGTACATGTTTTCGCCAAAGGCCGGGTTATTCGGCGGCGTATGACTGAGCATTTGTTCAGTGAGAAAAGCCCGTTGATGCGGCACAGACTCATTGAAGGAACCAGCGGCGAGTTTGGCGAAACGGTCCAACTTTCACGATCTGCCTTGGTCGCCCTCCTCGGCAGGCACAGCAAGAGTTCATCCCAGGAGATGAAAAGGCGGGTTAAGAAAAACACCCTCTTCGATTTTGAGGAACCAAAAATTCAAAGCGAGTCTCTGCAACTGCCGGTTTTGGTGATGGAAGCAATCAAGTCATTGATCTATGCCGAAACGAAGGAAGGGAAACAAGTAAGACAAAAATGGCTCAGTTCGCTCCCCGCCGCTTGGGGGTCCCCAACAGGAAGCACCGTACTATTGTACGGGCCTCCAGGTACGGGAAAAAGTTTTACCGCACAATATCTTGCCAGCGAATTGAAAGTGCCGTTACTCAAGGTAGACGCGTCACAGGTGCTAAGCTGCTGGGTCGGCCAGGCAGAAAAGAACGTGCGGCGAGTCTTCGATGATTATTCCACGTTACAAAAAGATTGGGGGTATGCCCCGGTGCTGCTGTTCAATGAGGCCGACCAGCTTTTAGGCACACGCGGTGGGGGAGCGGATTCTGTTTCGCGGATGAGCAACAATTTACAAAATCTGTTCCTGGAAGGACTAGAGCGATTCGATGGCATACTTATTGCCGCCACCAACAGGCGTGAACTGTTGGATGATGCTTATTCAAGGCGGTTCACATACAAGCTAGAGTTGCCCCCACCTGACAAGGAACTACGAATTGCCCTATGGAAGAGTCACCTCCCATCGGAGCGGTTAGCTGGTGACGTCGATCTTGAACAACTAGCAGATTTGGGGCTGACAGGCGGAGAAATACGGCTCGTTATCGAACGGGTGGGGCGCGTATTGGCCTACAGGGGCATCACGAGTATTGACATGAAATGTTTGAATGACATCGCAAAAGAAGAGATTTCTAGCAGGATGAGGCGGTATGGCGGCAACAAGATGGGGTTTTGTGCAGGGAATGACTAAAAATATATACCGGCCTATGATGGCCGCAAAGGAGCCAATCATGAAATTCAAATCAGGGCAGTTCCAATCAGGGCAGATCGTAATGACCAGAGGGGTCAACGATTTGGTGGCAGACAACGGAAAGTTTGCGGCCCATGTGTACCAGTCGCTTAAACGACATTTGGCAGGAGATTGGGGTGATGTCTGTGCGGAAGATAAAATGGCCAACGAATCGGCTTTGCGTCGCGGAGATCGAATCATGTCAGTCTATAAGAACGATAGACTGCCCGTTGTCTGGGTGATTACGGAGTGGAATCGCTCGGCGACGACGATTTTGCTTCCTGAGGAGTACTGACCTGCCAACTTTTTCAGGTGATATTCCAAATACCGCCAGGCCGAATAGGAGGGAAGAACGCCCAGTCGGTTGGCAAAAAGTTCACTCAGGAGTTCACTCGAACGACAATGGCTTGCGGGGGTGAGCCGCAAGCCATTGTTTTTACTGGAGCCATCTATCGGAGTCGAACCGACGACCTATTGATTACGAATCAATTGCTCTACCAACTGAGCTAAGATGGCGCTAATGAATTTTTATCAACCAATCGTTTTTTTCTGTTGTGCCTTGCATGTGCTGCCTGTGCCCCACATGGAGCTAGTGGAGAGGTACTTTTACCGTAAAAAGCCAGATCCGTCAATGACATTCTACCAAGATCGACGCTTTGCTCAGGAGTTTTGTCCACCCCATGGCGCAGGGGATGTTTCTCCCCTTCTGGCCAATATGCATCCAATCGGAATTGTACTTACTGGTGTGGTGAATGCCCACACGATGGTTCGTTCTCATCAACCTCTCGATTGCGATTGGGAGCATGGTCATTATTGTAAGTGTTATGTTCATAGGGTATATTGGCAGGTAAAATGATGCCGATGTCGCGTGGTTAGCGCTTACTCCCAGTCTAAAGGCTCACAGGAACTTCCATGACTACCGATGCCCAAAGTAGCATCATCATGTATCAGAGCCCGGACGGAACTGCTTCCCTTGAAGTCCGCCTCGACCATGACACTGCTTGGCTGACACAGGCACAACTTGCCGAGTTGTTTGGGGTTCAGGTCCCAGCCATCAACAAGCACCTAAAAAACATATTTTCTGCCGGCGAGTTGGTGGAGGAGGCAGTTATTTCCATTTTGTGCGCATTCCGACGATGTCGGCCGCCTATTCCGACGCAAGTCGGCCGGTTGTTCCGGTTGATGTCGGCCGGGTATTCCGGCTGAAGTCGGCCACCCCCTGAGGGGTGCGCCGCTGGGTTTCGGTTA
>TBL_comb47_HYPODRAFT_10002143_pt1 | contig 24708 bp, 29 predicted proteins | sample TroBogypolimnion_40_FD_10682 | JGI IMG/M metagenome (IMG submission 10682)
TTCTCTTTTTTTTGGGGATTTTGGACTTTTTTGGAGTTTTGGGTCCAACTTTTTTCTTTTTTTCTTTTTTCTTTTCTTTTATTCTCTTTTTTTGGTTGAGCTTTTGGAAATTGGAATTTGGAATTTGTAAACAAAAACAAAGATAACCAAAATAATATAAAAATATATTATATATCTATCCAATCTAATAAATGACCGATGACGTAAAACAAGAGCCTATGTCGTTAGCAGATCGAGATAAATATTTAGTTCAAATTGAAGAGCAAATACAGGCTAAACGTAATTTATTATTGGGAAAACGGAAATTTCTTGAGAGTACGTTAAAACAAAATACATTTTTAGATGGCGTTAAAAATGATTATGATAAATATTATGGATATATTGCAAAAAAACGGGAAGAAGAATTAAGAGCAATGGGAATTTTAAAACAATATACTGAAGAATTAATGGTAAGTACTAAAATGACCGAATCAGATATTAAACGGACAAAAGAAGATCAACGACTTATTTTAGACGAAATGACAAAAATCAAATCTGAATTGGATAAAATAATAGCGAATTAATTTCTATGGGTAATATAAGTTAAAATGAATTGGGTCGCGCCTACAAACTTTCCAATTGATGATAAATACACCCCCAAAGTTTACCCGATAGACACGGCGAATTTCACTCCGTTAATCGCGGATGATTTATCAGTAGCAACTAACTTAATTTCCTCTATAAACACCTTAAATATTGCGTTAACAGCAAATAAAACATCAATTATTAAGTTTAGATATACGGTTAATGAAGGATTACGGTATATTATGTCGACAGTTAATAAAATAACCATAATAATAAATAAGTTATCTAATAAAATCCAGGAATTAGCCAATCGTGCCCCGCAATTACCTCCGGGGAAAGATCCGGATAGTATAATTAATAAACTAACTGCCGAAAAACAAAAATTAAAAGAAATTATGGTTGGTGTTACTAATATATTAGATGAAATTGCACATAGTCCCAAGTGGGGGGGGGAAACACAGTTAAATACTGATAGTTTAAATGCTACTATTGCGGCGTTAGTAGAAATATTAAATAATGTAGTTATAAAAGGGAATGCATTGTTAAAGGATCCGCCAGTATTTTCGGGGGATATACCGCCACTCGGTGGTGTCAGTGCTAGTAGTGTTGCAGGTGGTGGTGGTAGTGTTGCAGGTGGCGGTGGTAGTGTTGCAGGTGGCGGTGGTGGCGGTGGTGGCATGCATCAGAAAGGAGGCAACCACTCCCATCGTCACCGCCGCACAAAAAAATCCAGACCTCATAAAAAAACAAAGAAATCTAGAAAAATTAATTATAAAGGAGGGTATCTAGCACGCAAACGTAGTGGCAGAGGAAGACGGAAATCACACAGACATAAGCATACCTCGTACAGTCAATATTGACCCGGTAACTTTATGTAGACGAAATATTCGTTTCCAAGTCCGTTGAATAATCCGGATCCAAAATGTTTTTAGAATAGCACAACATTCGTTACCGGATAAATATATTTTCTGGAAAATTTCGGGTTTAATATAGTTATCAATATTGCAGACTATATTATAATAATTTCGAATAAGATCATGTTCGAATCCATGTATTTGCACCACCACACAATTATTATTAATTTGACATTGATATTGATATTGTGGATCCAAAATTAATTCTTTATATTTACGACGATGAAGTTCGACAAGTTCATTATCATTTTCAGTATAAATAACTAGATAATGTCCGTTAATATGTGGATCACTTTCGCCGGGAATATAGCCGTGCAGTTTGTTATTATATAATTCACACAACCCAAAACTAAATTTACTTTCTTCCACTGGCACTACTACTACTACTTCCATCGGTACTACTACTTCTACCGGCACTACTACTACTACTGGTACTACTACTGGTACTACTACTGGTACTACTATTTGTTGTGTCATTGTTTTGTATAATAATTATAATACCAATAATAAAATACAAAAATTTCAATTTTTTTTACAATGATAATATATAAATAATATATACATATCATAAATGAAAATCCCGAAATCCGTTGCAAAATTATTGGAAAATAAATACGTTTTATACATTATTTTATTTTTAGCAGTAACTAATCTTTTAGGGTATATGGTAATGGGAAGTATTGCTCCGGTAATATTTTTCATAATTGTTGGATATTTAGTATCAATCTTTAGCAAAAATATGATTATTGTATTACTTGTTCCGTTATTATTGACAAGTATTTTAATGGCGGGATCAAAAGCAATTGAAGGATTTGATAACCCAATTGCACTGGATGAGACTGTGCCTGCAACAACGACGCCATCGACTATACCGTCATCGACTACACCGACTATACCGTCATCGACTACCCCGTCATCGACAACAACTATAGCAACAAAAAAGCAAGGAACTGTGTCGACGGTATCAAGTACCCCATTGAGTCAAGGATCGAATAATGTCGTGACCCCGCCACTGCAAACAACAGATAATACGGATGCAATTGGAGATCCAGTGGGACAACAACAACAGGGAATGACAACAATGTATCATAAAAAGAATAATCGAATTGATTATGCGGCTACTGTTGAAGATGCCTATGAAGATTTGAATAAGATTTTAGGAGGAGATGGGATTAAACGATTGACGGATGATACACAACGTCTTATGGGTCAACAAATCCAGTTGGCTGATGCAATGAAAAGTATGACACCGCTATTAGAACAGGCAAAAGGGATGTTGCAAGGATTTGATCTTAAAAATTTAGACGGATTGGCATCGATGGCAAAACAGTTTGCCAACACGAAATAATTGTATAATGTTACAAAACCCAAAAAAATATATATTATGTCGTCATAATATATAATATAATATAAATGGGCTATAAAAAATGTCCTCCTGGTGTCATTTGCGTTGAAAATATTACAATGGTATTTATCGTTATATTTGTATTTATTGTAGGATATTTTATTTATACGAATATTGTTAAAGGCGTTTTAGATAAGACAAAAACCACAATAATAAATCAAAATATTAATAAAACATCATCGGCAAATGCGACACCTAATTATGGTTTTGACTACAGAGGTGGCTATGGTTTTGACTACAGAGGTGGCTATGGCTACGACGTATTGTTGAATCCATACGTTCCGCCATTCCGCGACGAAAGAGCGGGATATGTTATGCCCGTCAATATTTCCACGAATATTGGTGCAGTTCCAGCAAATACAAATTATCGACAAGTTGGGATATTGACACCATTATCTAATCACGGAAAAAAAGATAAATTATTGCCGCTTATGGGCCGACCTGTAAATACGTCTCGCGATTATTGGCAATATTATACCATGTCCGATCAAAATAATAGTATTAAATTACCCATCTTAAAAAATGGAAAAAGTTGTACCAATGAATATGGATGTCCGAAAATATATGATGGAGATAATGTGGTTGTTGAAGGATATAATGCAATGTTCCGAACAACTTTATACGATACGGACACAATCAAATATATTTCGTATTTATAAATCAGTTTTTTTGTCATTAACTTTTTTCTTTTTCTTCTTATTTTTCTTCTTTGAGTGGCGGCGCAGATGGAGTAGCCTCTGTATATGGAGTAGCCACTGGCACGACTGATGTCGATGCTTCTACTGGTTCTTTAGGATTTGCCAATTTTGTTTCAACCGCATCCGACTCAACGCGCACTATATTATTTGCAGGAGGTATATATTGAGATCCTCCTGCGCCTCCACCTAGATATTGTATTGCTATTTGTTTCATTGTTTCATTTATTCCAGTTAACGCGGCTCCCATATCATTCATTTTTTCAACTACTTTTTCAACTACTTTTTCAACTACTTGATTCATTGATTCGTGTGTACTGGCATTGATGCTAACAACAGAACTGCCATTACCAATGCCATTACTAGTGTCAGCGCTAGTACTCACATTCGAATTATTTCTTACACCTTCACTTTCACTTCTACTCCCACTTCCTCCCGCCCCTCCTCCTACTCCGTTTTCACTTATACTCCCACTTCCTCCACCCCCGAATCCTCCACCATAATTACCTCCGCCACCTAAACCGTTACTACTTAATGCGGAAATCGGGTCTATACCGCGTTGTGAATGTCTTTCGTTATCATCATCAGTCTTTACAGGTGAATCAGTATTAACTGAATTGACAGTTTTGACTTCATGGGATTCATCCTTCACATGTGAATTGGGATTATCTGAATTGACAGTTTTGACTTCATGGGATTCATCCTTCACAGGTGAATTGGGATTATCTGAATTGACAGTTTTGACTTCATTGGATTCATCCTTCACAGGTGAATTGGGATTATCTGAATTGACAGTTTTGACTTCTTCATCGGCACCCTCTTTATGTTCTTCGGTGACATGAGTAGGGCTGACCTCATCGCCTTCTTTATGTTCTTTGGTGACATGAGTAGGGCTGACCTCGCCGCCTTCTTTATGTTCTTCGGGGGCACCAGGTTCGTCTTTGAGCGGCCTTCCTGTAGCGACACGCGCTTTATTTAACCCATAATGAGTAGCATCGCTTACAGATTTATGTACACTAGACGCAGCACTATACATCTTATTACGTGATTCATTCGCAGATGCATTAAATCTTTCACGACTAGAGGGGGGATGTTCACGTCCACCTCGTTGTTTTCTCCGTGTTTTTTTACCACCGATTTGTAAGGACTCGGTAACAGTACTAACATCGGTGCTAGTATCAGTGCGGTTATCAATAGTAGTAGGTACAATAATAGGAACAGAAGATGTCGCTCCACCAAACCATGTCTTATAACTCTTCAATGTAGAATTTGCTAAATTGACGGGCCGATTATTTCGGCGACTTACCCCATTATTTCTTTTACCTGTCCGTTTTTTATATCGTAATCGTTTAGCGCTCTGTTTTTTATGTTTATTTCGAATAAGTTTGGGTATTTTATTAGGAGTAATATTCATAATTATATTGTATATATTTTAGTTATATTTTATTATTTGTATAATATAGTATAACTAACAAACTAAAATATAACATAACATAACATAAATGTCATTAAATATTGCGCCATCGAGTATAGCAGGAGTATGTAATTCAAAATGCGAATATTCATTTAATTATCCAACTATGAATATTACAGTAACAAATGGCGGATCATATCTCTTATCATCATTAGCGGTAACATCTTCACCGCCAATGACATTTAATAGTTCAAAATATATGACAAGCAGTATTATGATAATGTGTCCATCTGTACATACATTTAATAACTCTTCTGCATCCGGCGAAATTATTATTATACATACACCAGTAGCAGGAGGACCTGATGTAATTGTCTGTATTCCCCTAAGTATTTCAGGAACAACGACAACCGGATCTAGTATTATTAATCAAATTGTTGCGGCGGTATCAACTGGCGCTCCGACCACGGGCGAAAATACAAGTCACGGGATTGATGAATTTACATTGAACGATATTGTCCCCATGTCGCCATTTTATACATATACCGGCGGAAATTATGAATTTATTGTATTTGGAATTCAATATGCAATTGGAATTAGTCAAACAACATTATCAAGTATGCAATCATTATTACAAACATATCCTTATTCCCAACTATTCAATGTCACTACATTATATTCAAATCCCGACGGTCCATCATCATTAAATAGTGGCGGGGATGGACAAATATATATCGATTGTCAGCCCACGGGCCATTCAGAAGAAGACGTGGATGTTACTAAACCAAAACCCGGTCCTGAAATTGCGCCGGTAAATTTAGCAGGACTTTGGGATTTATTTATTTTTTTCATTTATACACTTATTTGTATTGGACTTATTGTATTAATAAATAAGGGGTTGAAATATATGACGGGAGATACCACACCGACCAGAAAAAATATTATTGCATCTGCGCCGCCTACAAAATAAAAAATAAAACAATTGTATAAGAATTTTTTATTTTTTCGAATCTACATCTATCTAAATGACACCAGTATAATTGATCGGGGCAGCATCATGATTATCATCTAGCATAGGACTAAAATGAATTTGGGTTGATGATGATGTGGTATGTGCTATTGGTGCCATACGTTTAACAACTTCTTGTTCCAATGTCATTGGGAATTGATTATACGCCGTCAAATTTCCGTATTTTCTGGTTTCACTAGGAACATATTTATCCAATGCATATGTTCCAGTACTCACAGTTGATCGTCGAATTAAATCAAATGCAACAATTAATCCAAGAACCCCTAAAACGGGATTACGGGTATATCCAAATAATGCAATGGCTAAGATAACAATCACTATTTTACCGAACATATTATCAATTATGGTTGCAATAGGAGCAGGAGTTTTAAGTCCCAAAATCAAATAAATAATAAAAAGAAGAGTTAAAATATGTTGTCCCATACGTGTCCGCAATTCTCTTTCAACAAAGTCCATTATTTATTGTGGTATATGTATTATAATAATATAATATAAATAAAATAAAAAACAAATAACAAAACAAATAACAAAACAAATAACAAAACAAATAACAAAACAAATAACAAATAACAAATAACAAATAACAAATAACAAAACAAATAACAAAACAAATAAAATTGATTGCGAATCAATAATTTCGGTTTCACCTAAATAATTACGGCAGATATGTTGAATACTTATATTGGACAAAAAGGGTATACCTTATTAAAAAAAGACTTGTCTGTAGACCAACAAAAACAAATAAAAGATGATTTATTAATTCGACCATTCACCGGTGCAAGCGGATCATATGGCGGTCCTACAGTATCTTTCCCAGTATACCGTGAATCCTTGCAGAAAATATATGTTCCTCATTACTATGGCGTACACCATTTTGGTCAACCCGTCCAAAATAAAGTTACCGAAGGAACCGATATTCATTTACCATTTGCCGGTGTTTTGCGCGAGTACCAAACACAAGTCGTCAATAAATTTATCGAGTATGTGACATTATTAAATAAGGGGAGTAAAGGAGGATTATTGGAATTACCTTGTGCATGGGGTAAAACGGCATCGTCATTATATATTCTCAGTAAATTGCAGAAAAAAACCATTGTTATTGTACATAAAGAATTCCTCATGAATCAATGGATAGAACGTATTGCTCAATTCTTACCCAATGCACGTATCGGTAAAATCCAAGGACAGGTTATTGACATTGAAGATAAAGATATTGTATTGTGTATGCTTCAAAGTCTTGTACTAAAAGAATATCCGGCATCGACATTTGACAGTTTTGGATTTACAATTATCGATGAAGTTCATCATATTTCAAGTCAAACATTTTCAACAGCACTTTTTAAACTTGTTACTAAATATATGCTCGGGTTATCCGCCACAATGGAACGAAAAGATGGAACAACAAAAGTATTTAAAATGTTTTTGGGTGATGTTGTTCATAAAGCCGAAAATAAAACGGATGCGATTGTTGAAGTTAGAGCGGTGACATATAAATCATCTGATCCTGATTTTAATGAAACGATTTTAGATTATAAAGGACAGCCTCAAATAAGTTCAATGATTAGTAAATTATGTAGTTATAATCGTCGAACTGAATTTATTATACAAACTTTGAACGATTATATTTTAATTGATAATAATAATAATAGTAAAAAGGAAGAAGCCGTGCAATATAAATTGACGATGGATACTGCAAATCCATCATGTAAATTATGTGGGAAAAACGAGAATTATTTAATGATAAATACGTGTTGCAATGTAATAAATTATTGTTTGCTTTGTCTAGATAATATTGTAGAGGAAGCAAAAGTACCTGAAATAGTAATAAATAAAAAAACGGGACAACAAAAAGAAGTGAAACGGCGCGCAAAATGTCCTAATTGTATGAAATCATTGGTCTATGAACAACATTATATTGAAAATCCATATATAAAACCGCTAGAACAAGTGCATACTATTATCATGTCACATAATCTAAATGTATTGGAATATATGTATAAGAAAATCGTATGCAAAAATTATGCGAGTGTGGGATATTATGTTGGTGGAATGGGAGAAGAAGAACTTAAACGGTCTGAGAAAAAACAAGTTATTTTGGCGAGTTATTCAATGGCGCAAGAAGGATTAGATATTCCTACACTAAACACTGAATTCTTAATTAGTCCTAAAACTGATGTAGTGCAAATTGTCGGTCGTATTTTACGTGCTAAACATGCCACTACTATTCCTACTATTTATGATTTTGTGGATAGTCATGATGTTTTCCAACGGCAATGGTTAAAACGAAAAGCATACTATAAAAAACAGGGGTATCGAATTATCGGAACAAATAATTCTGATTCTGCTAATTCATGGACAATGATTTTTACAGAACCGATAGGTAAATGTCTAATAAAACTCAAAAAATAGTATTGGTTAGTGCCTGTAAGCATTTGGACAATTGCCGCCTACTGCCGAAAAAGGTGCGGGGTTTGCCAATAATCCATGTGCAGGCAACCCGCTTGCGGCAAATGGACCTGTTTGATATGCCGCATTTGCCGCTGCATTACTTCCATATTGTAAATATCCGCCGCCTTTCATAAGTGATCCCCGCTTATTTCTTCTTGCTGAATGCTTTTGCTTTCTTCTTCTTACTGATTGTTTTCTTGACGATTTTCGTCTCATTAATTTTCGACCAACGGTTTTTGCCATTTTTGTAAATCGTCGAATCATGGATTTACCACGACTAACTAAACAACTCTTCTTTCCCATTATATATTTACGCGACATTTTATTTTTTTTTGTTCGGCCACCTTTCATATTCGTACCCAATATACTTGCTGCTGCGGCTTTTACATTCTTGACAATTCCCGACAATCCAAATTCACGCGAAGTTTCATTACTTCCAAAATTCGACGGATTATGCGTATTTCCTACATTTACATATCGCCCATTAACATTACTCCATGGTTTAACAATATGCGGTGAATGAAATCGATAATTTGACATTGTGTGATTTTTATTGTTATTATATATACTCGCGATTTTTTTCTGAACGAAGTAAATCATTTTTAGTTATTGTGCGTTGTCCAGATAATGCCAATCTTACGGGCATCCATTTCTTAAACTTGTAATTATAATTGCATACCATATTATATGCTCGATCTAAATATACGAATTTATCTATTCTATCATTTTCGAATTCTTCGTCATCGTCACTTTCTTCCAATGCATCTAAATTCTCATTTTCCTTAATATTTCGAAACAATTTATTCATCATGACACTTGTTTTATAATCAGGAATGTATGCCACTTCATATAATACATCTCCTCCTCGATCATCATAATATAAATTGTAAATATCGTTCTGTAAATCCGGTTTTAGTTTAAATACTATTTCTCTCTTTGTATTTATTCTAGAAGTTTGATAGACAATGTTATTTCCATATTTTACCTGACTGTTACTAGTATTGGGTAGTATGGGTTGTTCTTGTTCTTGTTTTTGTTGTTGTTGTGGTACTAATTGTGGTACTAATTGTGGTACTAGTACAGGGGACGCATTTGCCGGTGGATCATTTGCATATACCATATTGACCGTATTACCATTATAAACAAATTGGATATATTTGATCTTGTACGGCGGCAATTTAGTCAATAATGTTGAATAATCGGCACATATTTGTGGTAATCCAAATACAATAATATTTTGATTATATGAAACTTGTCTAATTTCGCGCGAATATATTTGTTTAAAAATCGGTAATTTATTTGTATACGAATATTTCGATACATCTTTTCCTTTATACATCAATACATTTTCAGTACTAAAATACCGTGTATTATTATGCATAAATGCAGTTCCGTAAAAAATGGTGCCATACGCCAATTCATTATGGAACGACACATTGACTAAACTGATATCAATAATTTGTTTATTTTTTCCAGCGAGTTCAAGTAAAACACATACATTTTGTAATTTAAAGGTGGTAAACCACGCAAAATATTTTTTCCCATCGGGTATTGCCAATACTGCGACTACAATGGACTGTTGCTGCTGTTGCTGTTGCAGCTGCAGCTTAGGTAATTGAACTGTTTTATGAATAATTTGGTCATAAGACAATTCTACATTTGGAAATTCTTTCAATAAATTCATTTGTTCGTATTCAGATAATCGCATTGTTGTCTTATTGTTTACAATATTGCATTATCTTTAATATCTTTTTTTTGTTCTTCTTTTTGATTTTTTATTTCTTTTTGATTTTTTATTTCTTTTTCTTCCGTGGGCCGTCATACCAAACATATACCTACGTATATCAGATGCTAAATTTCGTCCGTTATATTCAATACGATTCGTCGTAATTGTATAGTATAACTCCGTGGATTGTTTAGAATTAAGTGAAATTTTTTGTAATGTCTTAATATTCATACTATATGATGACTCATTCAACACTAATGAATAATATGTGTATCATGTAAGCTCATAAACGGATATATTTTTTTGAGTTTAATTCCATAGGTAACCAATTTACGTTCAACCTCATCGTCGCAACAAAAGTTTTGATATTGAGTTATATGCGCAGGCAAACTCCTATAAATATGATCAGTAAATAATTTTTCTATTTTCATAAATAAGTCTATATCTATACGCAACTCTGTATCATCGTCCATAATATAAGTTTTTATTTTATTTTATTTACGCATGTTTCTTGTTTTTTTATTTCTTTTTATTGTTCTTTTTGTTTTATTGGCTACTCTTTTGGATTTTTTATGTCGTCGACGTTTTCTTCCGGCTCCTGTATGATCGATGATTTCAAACATATATGTACCATCATCTACACCACCAATGACTTTACTATGATATATTGCATCAACCTCATATTTTTTTTTGGTAGATCTATGCTTATCATCTTCATCCCCAGCCATACGTGCATAATCGGGCAATGGCGTAGATTGGATGTCTCCGATATGGTAAACCTGTCCGGGTTTAAGTTTATTAACATCGAAATAAAATTTAGGTGTTGCTTCATTCGCCGAATAATGACTAAATATAATATTAGAATTGGGATTATTTGTATCATGAACCCATCTAGAAGTTCCGCCCGGTATATCTACAATTAATTCGGGGTTTTCGGGTACAATGTATATATATCTGGGCATTCTAATATATCACTATACAAAACTAATATGCCGGTGAATATTCTTTTTGTTGATAATGTTGTTGTGGTAAAACGTCGTTTTTATATGGATCATTTTTGAACTGTTTTTTCAAAAAGTTTTTCAATTCATTTTTCATGGAATTAAGTTCTCCTTTATTTATGGTCGTCAACTCGCTAATATTTGTACTATTATCAGCACTATTACTGTCATTACTATTATTATCGGTAACGCCAGTTATGCCTAAAATAGTCGATGCTGTGGATTGTGATGAAATAATGTCGAATATATGATTATATTTTTCGGCAGGTGCATTTACTAAATCTTTAATTTTTGGAACGGTTAATGTTTTGGTAAAATAAGCAAATAAATTATGAATAATCATGATTAGAACAATCGATATAATTGTTGTTTGTATCGTCCAATATATCATGTACACCTTTAGGTTATTATATTACAATACTATTATGCTATCAAAATAACGCCGTCATTAATTCAACGAGTTCTTCTTTAATTAATAAATGATCAATATCTTCTGTCGCTAAAAAATAAATATTCGTTGCCGTAAAATTAGTAAGTGGATTGGTGCCCACTGGATCAGAATATATCCCATCAATAATTAACACGAGTTTCGGTTCTTTTACTTGCACGACACAACTATAATATAATGATGTTGTAGTAATAACCGTATGATCGTAGGGTAGTTGAGATAATACCGCTTCTTTTTCATAAATACTGGGATCAATTAACAGTGTCAATGATCCAAATGAATCGGCATCTGTTTTCCTAACAATTGGTAAATCGGTAACTTTCATTTTGAAAATATTATTTCTATTTTCTATTCTAAACAATCCATCATGAGAGAAAATATCTATATTTGTCATTGATTTACGATAGTATGGGGATAATTTTTTCATTTGATCGGGCGAAAGTCGCGACGGTAAATATTTGTCGATGTACAGACGGATCGTTTTTTTTGGAGTTGCCTTAATATATTCATTCATTTTTGCAGTTTTTGTCGATTGAATATTTTTCATTTGTTTTGTTTGTTTTGTTTGTTTTGTTTGTTTTGTTTTGTTTGTTTTGTTTGTTTTGTTTGTTTTGTTTGTTTTGTTTGTTTTGTTTTTAGGATAATATTATTGTAAAAAAGGGTTTAAACCTATTTATTAATTAATATTACAAATTAATAAATAATAAGATGACTACAGTACAATCGCCAATACCGGTCTCAATACAAAATGTTGGGATAATTATCATTGATAAAACGGGAATATTGAAAACACTTACCGTAAAAGATTACAAGGAAGAGGAATTGTTTAAGAAATGTGGATTTAAGAAACCCGATAATTTTTCCAAGCAACATGAATGGACTGTGAAAATGGATAAGAAAAAGTATTTGATCGCCGTATTTGCGAAAACAGAAGGAAAAGCGAATACCGAAAATAAATATGATTTTCCGCCACCTATTGATACCACCCTTTTTTTTGGGAGTTGCGCTATTGTATGTAGCGTAAATTCCGAGGAAAATAAGACGGTGTTTGCGTTAATGTCGTGCACTATTGCTCTATGGGATAAATTGTACGAGAAATTGTTTGGCGGATTTGAAGATTTAGTCGCAACGAGTATGGAGGATGAACATGAAGTCGATGAATTGGCAGGGGTTCCATCAGATAAGAAGACGAAAGATGGATATTTGAAAGACGGGTTTGTCGTTGATAGTGATAGCGGCGATGATGAAAAAGAATATAATTCGAGCGAATCTAGCGATGAAGTTGATGGAACCGGGTCGGATGATGATGACGATGGCGCGGCGGGATTGGTAGTGGAAGATATTGGATCCGAATTGAGTTCAGAAGAATATGATACTGATTCATCTTTATCTTCATCGAAATAATTTTATTTTTATTTTTATTTTTATTTTTATTTTTATTTTTATTTTATGGTGTGATAATGTAAAAGATGCCAGGCTCTGAACCCCAGATATAGATATATCTACTTTGAATTATGATATTACTATTGTTAATAATTTTATCTCAACGATGCAATTGCAATCCAAATATGATAATATAAATATTACAAATGAAAAAATTAATGACGCAATGGAAAATGAACGTTTAGTCGAACGAGTATTGAATTATAATGGATATCGATCAAGCCTGGCGAATGTGTTGGATTTTTCATATTTGTTAACACCCGTTAATGATAAAAACGCATTTGAAATACATACCGCGCTTTATATGTATATTAAACAACGATTAATAGGTAAAACTGGCGGCAGTCGTCGTCGTAAAACGCATAGTAGAAGATCAAAAAAATCTAGAAGAATAAGACGCCGTTAATTTATCTTTGTCGAAATAATTTTATTTTTATTTTTATGTTGAGATAATATAAAAGATGTCGTCGTCGTCGTTATTACCTTACGAATATCATGTATTGCCTCACAAATCTTCATCTAATTATGATAATGTAATTTTAACTATCTGTAATACACATAAAATAACTGGCGTGCCGTCCGATGACGACCGTAAAAAAATGCTCGCCGAATTTAGAAACCCTGCCGGCATTAGTCCGAATGAATGTTCGGATGAGTGTTTTGATGCTGCAGTTGTTAGAGTTCGTCCTTACTTACGTAGGGGTGGTACCCGATCAAAGAAACCGCGTCGTAAAACGCATAGTAGAAGATCAAAAAAATCTAGAAGATCTAGAAGAATAAGACGCCGCTAATTTATTTTGTTTAGAGTAAAAAACAAAACAAAATAAAATTGATTAAGAAATTACGATATAAATGTTACGCACTAATAATTCATAATACAATAACAATCCACCAAGCAATAACAATCAATATGCGTAAAATTAATAATCCCGATACATTCCGCGCAAATATCCGCGATAAACTTAACCTCATTATAAAAAACGATAAATATTCCAAAAATCTGGAAATCGGCATCTATAATTATTCTTTGAAAGAAGCAACTAATCTAAAAGTTGTGAAGAAATGGGACAATCCATTTTATATCCAACTTTATCTTGACCGTCTTCGCAGCATTCACACAAATCTACAAAATCCGATTTTCCTTGAGCGGATCCAAATGGAAGATATTAAACCGCAAATTGTGGCTTATATGACACATCAAGAAATGAAGCCGGAAAAATGGGATCCGCTTATCAAAATAAAAATGATTAGAGATAAAATGAAATTTGATACAAAAGTAGAAGCGTCAACTGATACGTTTAAATGTCGTAAATGTTATGGAAAAAACTGCACCTATTATCAGGCGCAATGCAAATCAGCTGACGAGCCCATGACCACCTTTGTGTCGTGTATAGATTGTGGAAATAGATGGAAATGTTAAATTTCATATTTCATCAAAAAATAGATATATAATTTCCAACAATTCATTATTCTCTTCTTTCTCAATCCGGGCCATTTGTTTTTCAATTTCCTTATATAGAGCAGGTAATCGCGATTCTATAGATGGATTTTCACGATCATTATTTTTATTTTTATAGCTATCTGGATTGAACCGGATAAATATGAATTTCCCGCCATGAATCATCGACAAATCATTGTATCTAATATCTTCGTCTTCCAAATCATATCGCTTATGTTGATTCTCATCAGTTTCAATTGCCAACAAGGTATTTCCAATCAGTTTTCGATGATCGATACGTCGCCGATGCGTACAGTCACAATTACCGGTATATAAAGCACTATCATGTGAAAATCCCGAAAAATTAGAGTTGATGAAATCGCGAACAGTTATTTCTTTTGTTTTGATTCGAATTTGTAATGATAATTGATCGTTTGGAAATAAATGCGAAAAGCACGGCGTACAATAATATCGATATTTTTTACTACCACACGAATAACAGCTTTCATTTTTACATTTATTTTGTATATTTATCATATCTGGCTGTTTACATTCGGGACAATATTCACCCCTTTTACCTAAATAATTATAATGCGCTCTACCTAGTCCACAATAGCAATCATATTTTAGATTGACATTTATCATTCCATCTAATCTACATTTTGAACAATACCCTGCAGGCATTCCTTCAAAATTAAATCTAGGTTCGGCTTTTTTACAATAACATTGTTTATGACATACATCGATCATCTCAGGCAATTTACATAATGAACAGTGTTTAGGCCGCAAGCCTTCATAATTAAAATTGGGCATAAATTTACCACAATGACATTTTTTAGATTTAACATTTATCATATTAGGTAATTTACATAATGCGCAATATGCTGCCTTTACTCCATCATAATTAAAAAGAGGCTTTGATTTTCCACAATTACACCTCATATCATTTGTATTTATCATTTCGGGTAATTTGCACACCATACAATAATTAGCAGGTATTCCTTCATAATTATATGTTGGCCTAGAAGACCCGCAACTACACAATTTACAAATCAAATTTACCATATCTGGAATCTTATGTTTCGAGCAAAATCTTGTCCCCTTCCCCTTATAACCAAACGACGCTATCAAGGTACACCCATCTTCAAACAAACATTTCTTATGCGGCATTTATTTTATTGTTATATATAATATACATATATTATATTTAAGTTCTTTTTCAAAATATCATTATTTCCTAAATAATAGAGGATTCGTTTTTTTGTAATTTCTCTTTTCGTTTTAAATATGCGCGCCGATTAATTTCTTTTAATTTTTCTGGATTTTCTTCAGATAATTTTTTAATTCGTTGTTTTGCTTTTTCATTAACACTCTCTTTATTTTGTTCATAATATTTTTTACGACTATCATTATAATTATGCATTAATAATGTTAGTTTATTATTTTCATCAATCAACTTCTTATTTTTTTCTTCTAGCATAACAATTTTTTGCAATAATTCATAAACAGTCAATTCATCTACCTGGTTCATCGTCTTATATAACATAATAAAAAATGTTTATATGGTTTGCATAAAATATATTATAATATAAAATTGTATATTTTTATTCCAAGAATTGGAACCCGGATTTAGGACATTTTTGTAGAATCCATTCGGGAAACGGGATATGGTGAATACCTTTATTAGCGGAAGTATGATGTTCTTTACACAAAACAATCATATTGAAAATTGAATCAACGAAAATATCGGGATTTTTTTCGACTTCAGTCCAATCGAATTTATTGCCGATATTTACACCCGTTTGGATATTATAACAATGTTGCGCAAACTCCCCGAATTTTATCCAATCAATTGCATTTTGTGCAGCTTTTTCACAGTAGAAATGATGCGTTTCTAATGAAAGACCGGACGATTTATTAGTTATCCCGCAAATAAAACATGGCATATCTTGAATATGACATAATTCATGGTGGGTTTTTTTATAGATGGCGGAATCGACCCGTTTATCGTGATTGGGATAATGGACGGTATAGTGATTAGATGAATGAATGGTATGAAATGAAATGGCGTTATTGGGCGAAATATGTGACGGATTAGGAACGGTATTAGGAACGGTATTAGGAACGGTATTAGGTAATGACTCGATTATAGTATGATCGACTAATTCTTCACTTGAATTCGTCTCAATATCAACAGATGCTCTGCGACCCATAAGTTTTGTATAAATGCATCCCATTATTGTATTTTTATTGTGATTATTGGTTATAACAATTCAATATTATAAAAATATAATCAATTTTTTTGGAACGGATACCAGCTACATTTCCGACATAATATATTCGCATACAAAATGCGTGGAAATAGCAAAAATAATACTGACTCCAATCATTGCTAAACAATCGGGGGTATAAATTCGTTTATATAATTGCGCAAAAAACATTTTCCAATGAAGACGGTTACATCGTGACATAATAACATCATCGGCATCAATATCTTGTTCCATCATTAAACTCTGTATCACATTATCAGGAAATTCAGTATGAACTTTTCGAAGAAACATGGCGTACCGATTATTTTTTAAAAAGGTGCGAATATATTTAGTTTCTAATGAATTTCCATTGATAAATAGATAAGGACTTGTTGAACTAGTCATTCGTGACCAATCGACGATGTGACTTGATGAATTAATGATATGTGTTCCTGATTCGGTTAATTTACCAAAGGATTGCAATATAATTGCAAAAATACTTTCATTGGCTAATCCTCCTTTACAAATAATATTATAAATGATTTTATTTACATGCGCATATTTCAAAAAGCGTCGGACATCGGGACGAGTTACGACAAACCAAGGATCATTGGCAAGATGATATTCTTCTTGCAATAATCGTAAATTTGCGCGTGTATGATGATTTAAATCCCACCATGCAGGCGACCATTTAAAAATACTGGATTCGTAATACGTCAAGAACATTTCCCGAAATTTCAATGGACTGACAATGGGAATACATGAATCGGTTAAAAGACAAAACCATTGATTTTGTTTATCATGGTACGCCGCATAATTTAATAAAGACATGTATGCGGGTACAACATGGAAATACGATGTTCTGGCGATATATTCGATGGGGATGGTATGATCCCGGATCCACGGTGACGCGATTTTTTTATAATCGGTATAATGAAAATAAACATTGATAATATCTTTATTGAATTCTATCCATTGAATCCACTGTTCTTCTTTATTTAAAATATGTTCATAACTGATAATAAAACATAGGGCAATTTTCATATGATTTTATTGATTATTATACATTATAACGAATAGTGTATAATATGTTTTCTAAATAATATATAATTTTTATAATAAATTGTACAGTAACCCGTTATTTTTTGGGTTAATTTGGGTGTGAATTTGTGTATGGCCTCGAATTGCTGGCGGCCACATCTTTGGAAGTACTAGTTAACGTATGACACGGTCCGATCCAGCCACAACCTGTACACGTACATTTGTTCACTCCGCGTTGGCTACCAATTACTTTGATTTTATCACAATCACCACAATTAGGGCAACAATGACCCCCCCCCCCGTCTAACGCGGCGACTCATAGTCCTTCGTTTTAATACTCTTCCTTTTCGGCGAGTCATATTTCGTCGTCTCGTTGCCATTATATATATTTATCAAGAAAAAAAAAAGTAAATAATAAAATCAAATATATAGTGAATCTAAATAAACGGCTAATATCATTGGAAATTGCCATGTATTGAAAACATTACTCCTCTCTGCTTTTTTAGTGAGCAATGATTTAACAAAAATATAAAAACTCAAGAAAAGCGCAAATAATAAAGTCATTTGAAAAACATATTCTACCGTTTTATCTGTGACATACATCATTATAATATAGTATAACAATTAAAATCCAACAATCTCTAAATCTTTCAAATTCCAATATTCACATCCACCGCCGAAAATTGGACGCCGAATTATAAAAGGGATACGTTTTTGAACCAATTCAAGTTCGGCAACTAAATATCCGTCAACCACGTGATCGGGTACTTTTACAAATGCTTTTGCACCCGTATTAATTTGGTTTGCACGTTGTCCTAATACACGCGCCTTTTCATATTTGGTTAGATATGGAATGGTTCGATGAAGATCGTCGATAATATTATTATGATTATCGCGGATTATAGTAGTAAGTGCACTAATTTCATCATAATTATGGATTTTACATTCGGGATGAAAATCCAAAATATAATTTTTATTAACTTCTTCATTAAATTTTTGTAAATAATGTTCATCTAAATCTTCTTCTTCTTCATCATCATCATCTTGATCAATTTCATCATCTTCATTTTGGATAATAAGATTGTCGGGATTACCGGTGTTGGGATTACCGGTGTTGGGATTCTGCTTTTTTATGTCTTCTGTTCTTTCTAATTCTTCCTCGTCTCCACTACTATCGCCCTCATCATCATCATCGTCCTCTTTGGCAATATCAAGATCATTGTCTTCCTCGTCATCAGAAGGAGGTGAAAGTGATGGGGTTTTCATTGTAAATACTTTTTCTTTTGGTTCGATTGCATCATCATCATCAATTTGCGAATTTATAGATGCGGTATCGTCATCATCCGCACCGCTTAATTCGGCGCCATCATCGGAATATTCTTCAGGATCTTTATCCATTATTATTTTTATTATTATTAGTTGTTTAGTTATTTAGTTCTATATAATTATACATAAAAAATATTATAATTATATTATTCAATTTTTTTATGGCGTGCAATATTTTACAGTAAATTCGTTCTCTTATTGTTTTTGTATGCATACATAATACAAAGAAAAATATTGTATGTATATAGTATATGTCTAAACGAGGTGTAGAAGGCCTAAAAGATGAAGGTGGGGGAGGAGGAGGAGGTGGAGGAGAGAAAAGAAGAAGAATAAGGCCTCAGTTAATTATCAGTTTTGTTATATTGAACGACTTGGTCGAGTCCAAATCAAACTCAAAATTTCAACCCCGAGGATACTATTTAGACATAGAAATGATTAAAGGGTCGTGCAATACGCCTGTAATAGATGCGAAAAATGTGATAGTAGCAAAATTAAATGATCTCTACAGTGAACGCATGAATATGAATAGTTTGTCTGATTTTTTGAAAACTCTAGTTTCACCTGCTAATGTTAATGTAACACGATATAGTAAAGATATACCTAATAAAACTATAATTGGATCCCCCATAATAATATTATATAGTTTGACAACGACCATGGCAAACGACATGGACGAGGTGCAGTTTTCGGGGCCATCATTTATATTTCCAGATGGCCCGGCGCGAAATTTGTCTGGAATTTGTGATGAGGTTTTTAATTTTTATCAACTTAGATATCCAGACTATAGTATTGTATTAAAAGTGAATAACCTAACCTGTTCAACAGAACCGGATGTAAAAGGAACGGCTGTAAAAGGAACGGCTGTAAAAAAAACGGATGTAGAAGGAACGGATGTAGAAGAACCGGATGTAAAAGGAACGGATGTAAAAGGAACGGCTGCAAAAGGAACGGCTGCAAAAGGAACGGATGTAGAAGAACCGGATGTAAAAGGAACGGATGTAAAAGGTCATGGCAGATCAAAACGAAATAAAAAATCAAAACGAAATAAAAAATCAAAACGAAATAAAAAATCAAAACGAAATAAAAAATCAAAACGACGGCGCGTTTATTAGTGGTAAAATCATGCATGATCATAAGTACATTGAAGGCATGCCTAAACACTACCGAAAATGACTCATGTGTCATTTTCGGCACGATGTAGGTTAAGCAGATTGGTCGGCTTTCCAAACGGTATCGCACGTAGAACATAGATAAATATATTTCATATTTGTATTATCGTAGCGAATATAAATAATTTCGCGTTCATTGTCCGCGGGATGTACATTTGTTTCACAATCGTGATTAGGACATAAAATTTTACTTACACGCGGTAAAGTGGGATCTAATTTGGTATATTTATTAATAATGTGGGCGAATGATTGTTTGCCCTTATTCATTTGTATTTTACTGATGGATACATTATCAACGGTCAAAATATTATCTTCATTCCCGCAATTTCTACAATAATATATTAATTTATTTGGGTCATCGTTGTCGAGCCGAATATAATATTTGTTATCACATACACCACAAAAATGCATTTATTATTATTTTTATTAATTATAATTATGTGTTTATTTAATAATAATAATAAATATAATAATATTATTATTTCAATTTTTTATTCAACAATAACGCAATTGATGCATTTTTCATACAATTTATCGTATTCCAATGTCGTATTCATGCAATATAAATGAGTAATAATATGTTGTAATGTTGGAAATTCATTTTTTTTTTTTTCTAAATAAGCAATAATTTTATCACGATTTTTTAAATATTGTTCCTTGACGATATAATAAAACATTTCAAATTTCGGAGGATAAACCCCCAAATGTTTGGTAACTATTTTTAAAATGGCAATCTCGATATTTTTATATTCAATAATTCGTGTATAATTCACAACATCTCGATGTGTTTGGGCGACACCGGGTTCATTTAATAATGGGTTTTTGCACAGTAGAGTACATAATGTTAATAATACAGTGGATATGGTTTGACACGATGTCCATTGTTCTCCTCGCCACGTGTTTAAAATGGAAATACATACTTTCCCAGTACTATACAAATTCGGATTAAATCTAATATTATCTCCATTTGTACAATATTTTATTACAGGTGGACTACTCGGATAATCTTGTGGAAACGTGAAATCGAAAAAATAATTGCCGTATTGATATGGTGTATCCTCTGGACCAATTATCAATGCATATCCCTTGAGCATATTTGAATCATCGTGCATATAATAAATTCCGTTTTCTGTTAATGGATTTTTAATAATTTGTTTAACATCGTTCAATAATCGTTTAATGGTTGTCTTGGAAATAGTGATGATCTCATTATTATTATCACTAGACATTATGTAATTATACATGATATGAAAAAATGTGTTTATATCGATTTGTTACAATAATAAAAACCATTGTTATATTTACAAAAAAAATGAAATAGAAATATATTAGTATATATTATCAACAATAATCCACTCCCCTCGCTATAATGTCATCGCTATCTGACTTTTTAGCTAAGCATAGTACAAGTAAAAGAAATGAAAATAATGATAATGTTGCAGCGGTGGCGCCAGTCGACGCAAACATCGGTCCAACACATACAAGAATAGCAGATAGAATGTTGCATATTTATGGCGGAGCATATGTAATACCAAGCGCGGACTTGCCTGCATTTTATAAATTGTATTTCGAAGAAGTGTTTGTAAAAAAGAAGATGGAATATTTAACCGAAAAACAGTTACCATTAGGTGGAGCAATATTAATTGATTTGGATTTTAGATATAGTCATGATGTAGAGGTTAGACAACATACTAAATCGCATATTCAAGATTTAATAAATCTCATTTATTTGGAAACACTTAAGGAATTCTTCATATTCGAAGAAAATAAATCATTCCCAATTTATGTGATGGAAAAACCCGACGTGAATCGTCTGGAAGATGGATCATTGACAAAAGATGGTATTCATTTAATTATAGGAATTCAAATGGATCATAATTTACAGCTTATGTTGAGGGATCGCATCTTAACCAAAATTGCAGATATTTGGGATTTACCGTTGATTAATAAATGGCCTGCTGTTTTGGATGAAGGTATTTCAAAAGGAACAACAAATTGGCAAATGTTGGGATCGAGGAAACCGGGGAATTTGGCATATGAAATAACTCAATGTTATACCATAACATATGATAATACGGATGGCGAGTTTATGATGGATGAACATGATCCCAAGACCCTCGAATTATCAAAAATTTATCATAAAATATCGGCACAGTATCCAGATCATCCTACATTCGAAATTAATCCAAAAATTAAAACGGAAATTGAAAAATGTAAATCCATAAAAAATAAAAATAAACATGCGGGTATAAAAAGAACGGTGGGTAAATCTAAGCCGAAATTATTGATATTGGGTGGTAACGACGAAAATGATAGTGAAACGGACGAAATTTGTGCAATTGAAGATATCAAAACAAAAGAAATCTTGCAGGTGGCAGTGGATAATATGTTAGGTTCATTGAAAAGCGACGAATATGATATTAAAGAAATACACGATTATACCCAAATATTACCCGAAAAATATTACGCACCTGGATCACATGAAAAAAATAGATTAGTCGCATTTGCACTGAAACATACCGACGACCGATTATTCTTATCGTGGGTTATGCTACGAAGTAAAGCCGCCGATTTTGATTATGATACAATTCCAGATTTATTGAATAAATGGCGAAAATATTTCAAGGAGAGACCGGATGGTGTAACAAAACGATCAATTTTATATTGGGCAAAACAAGATGCGTTTGAAGATTATATGAAGGTGAAGTTGACGACACGTGATCATTTTATAGAAGCAACAATAACTAGTTCAGTGGAATACGATTTTGCGGTAGCATTGAAATATATGTTTAAAGATAGATATGTATGCACGAGCATTACTGCGGATAAATGGTACATGTTTAAAAATCATCGTTGGGTAGAAGATAAAGGTGCGACATTACGTCTGGCTATTTCAAAGGATATGTTTGTGGTTTATATGGATTTACAGGAAAAGTATTTGGAAAGCATTCAGAAATTCATGAACGAACAAGAGGATGATGCGGATCTTGCTACAAACCAACAATATAAAACATTATTGGCTAGAGGATCTATTATTGCACTGAATATGGCAAAAATGAAAAAGAGTGCAGAAAAGGATAAGATTATGCGAGAAGCTGCGCCGCTATTTTATGACGGCGAATTTATTAAACAAATGGACGCAAATCGTTATTTGATGTGTTTTACAAACGGAATTGTTGATTTTAAAAACAAACAATTTCGAGAAGGATATCCTCAAGATTATATTACCAAATGTACGAATATTGCATATCAGCCGTGCAATGATAATGGAACGATGAGTGAAATAGTGACGTTTTTCAAACAATTATTTCCTATTGAAGAATTGAATACCTATGTATGGAGTCATTTGGCATCTACTCTTATTGGTGAAAATATTAACCAGACATTTAACATTTATAGAGGAAATGGAAGTAATGGGAAATCGATGTTGACTGATTTAATGACACATGCACTTGGCGATTATAAAGGAACTGTACCAATTACATTAGTTACAGATAAACGAAATGGAATTGGTGGGACATCGTCCGAAGTTATGCAATTAAAAGGAGTGCGATATGCAGTCATGCAAGAACCGTCGAAAGATGCAAAAATCAATGAAGGTGTAATGAAAGAATTAACTGGCGGCGATCCAATTCAAGCTCGTGCATTATATTGTGAAAGTGAAACATTTATACCACAATTTAGTTTAGTGGTATGTACAAATACCTTGTTTGAAATTAATAGTAACGATGACGGAACATGGCGAAGAATTTGTATCGTCGATTTCATGTCTAAATTTGTGGATACTAATAGTAGTAATAATGGTATTATTACTGACGACAACCCATATCAATTTCCCAAGGATAAGAATCTGAAAGAAAAGTTACCGAAATGGGCGCCGATATTTATGAGTATGTTAGTAAATTTGGCGTATGAAAGTCAAGGATTAGTTCAAAGTTGTGATTTAGTGACTGCATCATCGAATAAATATAGACAAGGACAAGATCATATTGCTGCATTTGTAAATGAAATGGTGGCGGTTAAAGAAGGGAAAAAGATTGGGAAACAAGCATTATGTCAACAATTTAAATTATGGTTTTTAGATTCGTATGGATCGAGAAAGGCGCCAAAAGGGATTGAATTGTGTGAGTATATGGATTTAAGATTTGGAAAAAGTAAGAAAAGTGAGTGGCGAAATGTTGAGATATTGTACCCAGAAACGGAAGATGTTACACAAGATGACATGACAAGTTATTGATAATAATGTTATCATCTATATTATTTTATGAACATTCACGATCATAAAATAGGCCCCAGAAACTGCATCTTTATTGGAATTCCGTCGAGCTTTTATTTGATTGTTCCAACCAATACGAAAAAAGAAAAAGAAAAAGAAAAAGAAAAAGAAAAAAGAAAAA
>TBL_comb47_HYPODRAFT_10002144_pt1 | contig 24708 bp, 15 predicted proteins | sample TroBogypolimnion_40_FD_10682 | JGI IMG/M metagenome (IMG submission 10682)
ACTGCTGATTTTTTTACTTCTTTACTGCCACCACGATAATATACAATCAGTTACCAAATCAATTTATTTTCAGCCAATTTCTTCCCATGGAAAGGTTTTACTAAATTTAGAATATATTTGTTCTACATTTTGATACATAACATCCTGCTGTATGGAACACGAACAACACTCCGTCAACTATTTTTCCATGATGCACGGTCTTTATATGGGCCTGGCACTGATATTGAACCTGCTGATATTTTACATCTCCGGGAATCCGTTCTCAGAGGTTTCGGGCTACCTGACCTACGTCATCATCATTGCCGGAATCGGGTTTGCAATGTGGACCTTTGCCAGACTGAACACGGAGGAGGGGCTCCCCTATTCAAGGGCTCTGGGTCTCGGCACGCTGGTCTCCCTTTTCGGAGCCCTTCTTTTTGCCATCTTCACCTACATCCTTTACAAATTCATCGAACCTGGGCTGATAGAAAAGATGCTATCTGCCATGGAGGAGAAGTTACTTGCCCAGGGATACAAGGATGATTTTGTGGAAAAGGCGCTGGGCGCCCAAAAGAATTTTATGACTCCGGCGATTTTGTCGATCGCCCAGGTATTTAGTATCACCCTGGTGGGGTTCATTTTCTCCCTGCTACTGGCCATCTTTTTCAAGAAAGATCCCGAAAATCCGTTTTACGAAGTGGAAACGGATGAAGAAGGGTACGAACAGTAAGCGTCCATCTATCAACATTCATCCCGCATCTGTGGGATCCACAATATTTTAACATCGGCCCATGGATATATCTGTAGTTGTTCCATTGTACAATGAGGTGGAATCTTTGCCCGAACTGAGTGCCTGGATCGACAGGGTGATGAAGGCCTCCTCCTTCACCTACGAGATCTGGTTCATCGACGACGGAAGCACGGATGGATCCTGGCAATGGATCGAAGCACAATCACTGGTCAATCCCTTTGTAAATGGAGTCAGGTTCAGAAGGAATTACGGAAAATCTGCCGCTCTGCACACCGGATTCGAAGAGGCCTCCGGCGACGTGGTCATTACCATGGATGCAGACCTTCAGGATAGTCCGGATGAAATACCCGGATTGTACCGGATGATCAAGGAGGAGGGATATGATCTCGTCTCCGGCTGGAAGAAGAAACGTTTTGACCCGCTCTCCAAAAGGCTTCCCAGTAAATTGTACAATGCAACGGCCAGCAGGGTCACCGGTATCAAGTTACACGATTTCAACTGCGGCTTAAAAGCTTACCGGAACGAGGTAGTGAAAAGCATTGAAGTGTACGGGGAGATGCACCGCTACATTCCCTATATGGCCAAACAGGCCGGCTTTTCGAAGATTGGGGAGATGGTGGTTCAGCACCAGGCCAGAAAATATGGTACCACCAAATTTGGTCTTAGCAGATTCATCTTCGGATACCTCGACCTGATGTCCATCTCTTTTATTTCACGCTTTGGCAAACGGCCGATGCACCTCTTTGGAACCCTGGGCTCACTGATGTTTTTGTGCGGATTCCTGGCTATCGCCTGGCTGGGCGGCTTTAAAATCTATCAGCAGCTGCACGGCATTCTTTTGGAAAGGGTTACCCAGAGCCCCTATTTCTACATCGCCTTAACCTCTATGATTTTAGGCACACAACTTTTTCTGGCAGGCTTCCTGGGAGAACTGATCTCCCGTTCCTCATCCGAAAGAAACAGATATCTGATTGATAAGAAAACAAAGGCAAAAGGATAAAGGCTAAAGGATAAAGGCTAAAGGATAAAGGCTAAAGGATGGGACTCCGGATAGCTGCTCATTGTTTTTTTAAGTAATTTGGTTTAAAGATTCAATAGATCACAAATTTAGATTGAGGCGTTCTTCCCTTTATCCTTTATCCTTTATCCTTTAGCCTTTAGCCTTTATCCTTGTCATCATGGAACTCTCAGTTTTAAAGGACATCGTCATCATCTTTGCACTTTCCTCCCTGGTCAACTATTTGTTTACCAGGATAAAGGTGCCAACCATTATTGGTTATTTGCTGACAGGCGTTCTGGTTGGGCCAAAGCTGATGGGCATCATCAAGGCTCCCCTCGAGATTGAACTGATGGCAGAGATTGGGGTTGTTTTACTGCTTTTCATGATCGGGATGGAGTTTTCGCTCAACCATCTTTTTAAAATCAGGCGAAGGGTATTTTTGGGTGGATTCCTGCAGCTGTCGCTCACTACGCTGGTCACAACCCTGTTGGTATACTTTTTTGACCTCAACTGGAAAGCATCCCTGTTCATCGGTTTTCTAACGGCACTGAGCAGCACGGCTGTGGTGTTGAAAATTCTGCAGGACCGGTCAGAGATCACCTCCAATTATGGCAGAACGGTATTGGGAATACTCATTTTCCAGGATGTCGTGCTGGTTCCCCTGATGCTTTTCACCCCCTTTCTGGGAGGTGGAGAAATCGATTACGGCAGACAGCTGTTCCTGCTGGCCACAAAATCAGTCTTTATCATAGGTTTCCTCTATCTCGGGAACAGGTGGATCATGCCCCGGCTGTTGCACAGGATCGCCCTTACCCGCAACCAGGAGCTATTCATGATGATTGTACTGCTCATCTGCCTTTCGGTGGCCCTGATGACCTACCAGATGGGGATGCCCCTCGCATTCGGCGCTTTTCTGGCAGGATTGATGATATCGGAATCGGAATACAGTCACAACGCTTTCGGCAACCTGATCACCTTCCGGGATACCTTTACCAGTTTCTTTTTCGTTTCCATCGGCATGATGCTGGATCTGGCTTTTGTGGGACAGCATTTTTCCATACTGATGATCATTGTGCTGGTGGTTGTTTTCGTGAAAATGATCATTGGAGCCTTGACGGCTTTCCTCCTTGGACACACCTTCAAGGGAACCATCCTGGTCGGTGTTGCCTTGAGCCAGGTGGGTGAATTCTCCTTCATTCTGGCCAAACAGGGAAAGGATTTCTCCATTATCAACGACTACTATTACCAGATTTTTCTCGCAGTGGCCATCATTACCATGTCAATCTCTCCCTTTGTGATCCGGCTGGGATCCAAGATATCGGGGTGGTTGCTCCGTCTTCCCATCCCAAAATGGATGATTGAGGGGCTCTTCCCGCTTAAGCAGATTGAAATTCCTGTGCTTCAAAATCACCTGGTGCTGATCGGAAAGGATTCCAGGGCACAGAACCTGTCGAAGATGGCAAAACACTATCATTTACCTTATGTTTCCATCGTTTTTGACCCCGAGATTGCCCGCCAGCGTCAGGAAAAAGGAGAGACAGTGGTCTATGGCGATGCCTTCAACCTGCCGATACTCGAAAAAGCCTATGTTCCAAATGCACACATCGTGGTGATCTCCATCGGAAAGCTTGATGTATTAACCGTCATCATCAACAAGGTCAGACAACTGAACAAGCATGCGGCCATTGTGGTTCGGACCAGGCACATCGAAGACATTGAAGCACTTTACAAGATCGGTGCAACGCAGGTAATTCCCGAGGAGTTTGAGACGGCCATTGATCTCTTTGAACGGGTGATGGCCAACTTTCTGCTTCCCCGCAGGGAGATTGACAGTGCCATCGACCAGATACGCAACGATCATTACGGCATCTTCCTGGAGGAGAATGGCAATACGCGTTACAATATTTCAAAGGACATCCCCGACGTGGAAATCATTCCGATGGAAATTAGAAAAGATGCACCCATCATCGGACAAACGCTGCAGGAGAGCCAGCTGAGACCCCTTTACGGGATCACATTGGTCGCCCTGAAACGCGATCAGAAAGTGATGGACAGACCAAAACCATCGCTCGTTTTTTGTGAAGGTGATGTAGCCTACCTATTGGGTAAAACAGAACAGATATCAAAAGCTGCCGAACTCTTTTCCTTGTAGATCAACGTGTTTGACATCACTACTCTACCTGTTATCCATTTCGTCCCCTGAATAAATCCCGCTGCCGGCGGAGCATCAATGGTTGAATGTGTCGCCAATCCTCCGCCAATTCCGCTTTTGGAAGAGAGGGATAATAAATGCAAGAGCCCATGGATCGCATCCACGGGCTCTTGTTAAATTGAATCTCACGACGGATTATTTTCCTCCAAAATGGTAGGCCAATCCAACGGCGTAACAAACATTGTGTTTCTTATAAATTTCGTAGTAGTTGCCAACAGAGGGATCACTCATCAATTTTGGGGCATTGTCGTAATTTGTAAATAATGCGCCAAGATCAACTGTCAAACGTGAAGTAGGTTTGAGTTCAAATCCACCCGAGAAGGTATTGGAATTGCTGTAATAACTGAAATCACTATTGAATTGTTCGTAAACACCCATGATCGTGCGCAGATACCCAACGCTGACGGCTACCTTTTTGCAAAGCTGATACTGTCCGCCAAGAGCATACTCTCTGCCATTTTTCTGCATCACGCGGGGTTGGTTGTAAATATTGTTGCCCCAGTCAACACCCTTATCGTAATAATGGTTGAAGGAGGTAGAAAGAAGCAGGTTCTTCGTTAACTTGTAATCCACTCCAACGGAGAAGATGGCAGGAATGTCACTGGAGGTTTTGGCTTTGTCGGGGAACATACCGGTTCCGTCTACTTTCGTGGCATTGGTGAGTGTCAGTTTTGTCATGAATTCATATTTCATACCAATGTTCAGTCCCTCACATAGTGAAAGATTCACACCTAGAATCGGTGTTACACCGCTCCCCGTCTGGTTCACGTCTACGGCTTTGTCTGTCAGGGAGGCAGCAGTAGCAACCATGGTAGCAGCATTGGAATTGAGCATGGCAGCCGTAGAGTTAAAAGTCGATTGGATGGTATTGACAGACATCACGTTGATCTGCGCCTGGGTCACTCCAAGACCCAGCAATCCGCTCTCGATCTGGGTACGCTGAGCTGTCGTAATGTATCCGGCACCCTGAAGGGTACTCAGATTGTAGGCACCGGCACCGGCAGAAATCAGCGGCTGAACACCAGCAGCACCCGCTGTGGCCTGAGCGGCGAGACCGGTAAAGATCGGAGCAACCTCTCCGGAAAGGTAGGAAGAGGCCGTTTTGAATACGCCATTTGCCTTCACCTGAATGTTGTTGATGTGCCCCGTGTATTTGTTGGAAGCGGGTACATACCTCAAACCACCGTAAAGAGAGATCTTATCGTTCACCTTGAACGAGACTCCACCCTGAATGCCCCAATAGACGGATTCACCCTTGAAATAGATGTCTGCATTGTATCCTGAAATCGATTGACCTATCTGGCTGAGACCGGCAAGCCCAGGAACCAGCTGTGAAATACTCTTTTCAAAAGAGGGCAGTCCGTGCCCGAATTCGGCACTGCCGCCTCCACTGTTTGGACCAACACCCAACGAAAATGCAACCTTATCCAGTTTATAAACAGCATAAGCGGTAGGGAAAAGTGGGGCCTTGACGGCTCCGTCGTAGGTAGACGAATTCAGGAGCGGGTAATAGCTTTCAACTGTTTTGGACTGTACGATCGACTGGTTCTGGATGGCAATGTAAAAACCGTTGTCCATCAACATCAATCCGGCAGGATTGAAGTAAACGGCGTCAACAGTTGTTGATGCATTCCGTGACAACATCCTGATGTATTGCGCGCTCTGATTCCCGTTCGTTAGAAGGCCACCAGCAAAAGCAACACCAAAACAGACCAACAATCCTGCAGTAGCAATTAATTTTTTCATCAGTAATAATTAGTTTTTTGTGCCGAATAAGACTTGCATGTGTCGTTCCTATCCGTGTTTTTGTTTGGCGAACATGCTCGCATCAATATGTAAATTTCAATAAATTCAAACTGCTTCAAGTTAGATTCCATCCCGGTCGGTGCCACACATCGTCAGGCACTTCACATTTAAACCGATGGCGCAAATGTTAAAATAGATTAAATCAATGGCGAAGATAAAAACAATTTACTTAATTCCAAATTGCATTTAATTGACTTTCAGTATGTTAGATTAATTTGTTTGAAAATTCGAAAAAATCAAAAATAATCGGTCAGTATAAAATGCAAAAACTGCATCCTGCCGCCCTAACAACCAAACAAATAAAGGGGATTCAGACAATCCAAAGAGGCCATTGTTACCAGATCGACGTACTAAAATTATGGAAAATTATTTTCAATTAAATTGAAAAATCTAATTTTTGTTAGAACTTTAGGCCACAAAATGAATCACACCTCCTTGCTTGATCATATAGTTTCAAAATAAATTCTCATTTTCGGGTGTCATTGGCCCATCAACCCCTTAAAAAACCAGCATCATGGATCAACGTGTAAAAAATGTCATCGTAGCTGTGGCTGTCATCCTATTTGGGCTGATGGCCTACTATCTGAGCAACATCGTGGCTTACATCCTGATTGCAGCCGTTATGTCGCTGATCGGAGCACCGCTGACCCAGCAGTTTCAACGAATTCACTACAAGCGATTCAGGGTTGGGAAGAGTGCGGCAGCCTTTCTGACCATTTTGACGCTCTGGCTGGGGTTCATTGGATTCTTTAGTTTTCTGATACCCCTTGTGGCCTCTGAGGTGAACCAGCTGTCTACCATCAATGTCTATGATGTAGTGAATTACCTGAACAGTTCTTTTGCGAAGATTCAGCAAAACTATCCCAGCCTGGTTTCCAACATTACGCACAATGCATCCATTGAATCCTATCTAAGGATGCAACTATCCGGTTTTGTCAATTTCGGTCAGGTAAGCTCCGTTTTTGGTTCCATTGCCACCGTCATCGGAAACCTCTTCCTGATGTTTTTTGCCGTCTCATTTATCCTCTTCTTCTTCCTGAAGGAGGAGGGCATGTTTGGCAAATGGATCATCCTCTTGTCTCCGGTTAAATTTGAGGAACGGGTAGCCGGTGTGTTGAATTCCATCAGTAAGCTGCTGAAAAGGTATCTGATGGGAATGCTGCTCCAGATGTTGGGCATCATGATTCTCTCTACCACCGGGTTCACCATCATTGGCATGGGATTTTCCCACGCAGTGGTCGTCGGAGTTTTTGCTGGTCTGATCAACGTGATTCCCTACATTGGACCTTGGATAGGATCGCTGTTCGGTATTGTGGTAGTAATTTCAAACAACCTGAATGCCAGCTTTATGGATGTNACGCTACCGCTTATAGCCCTCGTCGTCGTGGTGGTAATGGTGGTGCAGTTCATAGACAACATGGTATTTCAGACCATCATCTATTCCAACAGCATTGAGGCCCATCCTCTCGAAATTTTCTTCGTGACGATGATTGCGGGCAGTCTGGCAGGCATTCCCGGCATGATCCTTGGTATTCCAGCCTACACCGTTTTGCGTGTAATTGCAAGTGAGTTTCTTTCGGAATTCAAGGTGATCAAGAGCCTGACGAAAAAATAGTCCGGCAGATCAACCCTGTTCTCCCATTTTAAAGATTGCCCTCAACTGAAGCAGCACATAGAAGATAAAGCCCCAAACGACCAAAACTGAGGCCAGATAGGTGATGAGCAGCCAGATGGGCGTTTTCTGTACAACATTCCATAGGGCTCGGGGCTCATTAAGTGCCGGACGGTTGGTAGGAACCCCAATGGCCATCTGGGTTTCTGTCTTGACAAGACCAAAAAGCTCCTCATTCGAAAGTTGGGCGATCAGGGAAACATTTCCCGAAGCGTCTCCTGGTAAATTTTTGGGAAAAGTAAAACTGGCTTTTCCTTCGGCATCCGTATCCACGGGTTTGTCAACCACCAGATTGCCAAAATAGCGTTTGGCAAACAGCTTTACCTCCAGTCCGGCGATCGGTTTAACCAGTGCTCCCCTGGCTCCGGAGAGTTGAGCCGTCACCACATTTTTAACAGCGTCCCAGGTTAGCCTCAAATCTACCTTGTCGAAAACCTCACCTCCGAAAGTTGGCCGTACGGCTATTTGCTGCTTGTAATCCTTGTTGCTGCTACGCAGAAAGGCGATCACATTCCAAATATCAGCCGAATTTAAAACATTCTTAAAAGAGGGCATTGGTCCACGGCCTTCACTGATTTTAAAGTGAAGGGCTCCGTCTGAATTTTGCTGCATCTGGGTAGAAGCTGGGTCCGGTGGTTGCGGAACCAGCTTGATGGCATTGTTTTTCCCCGGTTCACCGTGGCAGGATTTGCAGTTGGTCTGGTACAGGTCTCGTCCTGCAGACTGGTTTTGATCCGAGAAGGCTGTTGTGCTTAACTTTGCGCTGCGATCGGCAGGAACCTCCCAGGGAGCCTGTGCCATCAAGGCTACCGTCACAAGATTGAGTAAGGCAAGAAGTATCGATTTGTTTCTCATAATTTTGCAATGCTATTATTCAACGGGTTGCTGATCTGGGTGGGCACTCTCTTCTTCTGCAACCTCCCAGATAGGAATCACTGGAAAAAATTTCATCAGCACGGAAATAATCATCACTGCGAGGGTCAATGTTCCCACAGTAATTGCTGATTCAATGACAGTTGGATGATATACCATCCAGGCATCCGGCACATTTTGCTTGGGAAGGAAGGGAGAAGCCATCGTTGGAACCACTATCAGCAGGCGCTTGAACCAGGAAGCAATCAGCACCACAGTTGCAATAATCACCATCGGGACCGGTTTGCGCATTGGCTTAAAGAGCAGCAGGATCATTGGGATAATCAGCCCCAGAAGTTGCACGCTCCAGAACATAAAGGCAAATTCGCCTGTAAACAACTCAATCAGGTGATGTGCCTCAAAAGTCTTCATCTTGTAGGCCGGCACCAGATATTCGTTCAGGTTGAAATAGAAATAGACAATGGAGACCAGAAAAAGCAGTTTCCCCATTTTATCGAAATGCTCCAACGTAATGTATCTGCTTAGCTTATAATTGTTTCTGACAAAATACATCAGAATGATCACCGCCGCAGAACCCGCCACAAAAGCCCCGGTAAGGAAGTAGGGTCCAAAGATCGTACTGTCCCAACCCGGACGGGTGGTTACGGCAAAAAGCCAGGAGGTGACCGTGTGNATGGCAAAAGCAGTAGGAACGATCAGGATGAGCAGAATGCGGATGGCTTTCAAAAGAATTTTGTACTGACCCGGAGTGTGTTTGAAATTGAAGGAAAGCAGTTCGTAGGTTTTTTGCAACCAGACCGGTGTATGCCCAATCCTGCCCTTGCTGATGGCCATGTCGGGAATCATCGTGAGGAGATAAAGCAGAATACTAAGTGTCATGTAAGTAGTCACAACCGTGACATCCCACAAAATAGGCGATTGAATTCGGCCAAAAAGGAAGACAAAAGGCAGCCTTTCCGGGCGACCCATGTCAGAAACGATCACAAGACCCGCGACGGCCGAGAAGGCTACGGCAATGATCTCGGCGATCCGGCCAATTGGTTTGACCCATTTGTAACCCATCATGCCGAGGGCAGAGCTGATTAGCATCCCCACCAAACTGGTGGCTACAAAAAAAACAAAGTTGGAAATGTACATCCCCCAGCTGATATAATCTCTCAGTCCGGTAACAATCAGCCCCTTATCCAATTGAATGTAATAAGCATACAGGCAGACCAGCAAAAGAGTCGTCAAACTGGCCATCCAGATTAAAAAACTTCTGTCAACACCCACCGGACGCAAAATATCGGTGGCAATACGATCCAGTCGTTTGTCCTTTAAAAAATTGGTGTTCACTTCTGATGCCATAGTTAATTTTGTTTGGTTAACTTTAAATGATTCCCTACAATTCTGACCGAATCGCGACTCCCCACTCAAGATTTTCTCCTAACTTCGTATCCGGAATAAAAATTGCAAAACGGACTCCATCAGAATTCCCGCATTTCAATTTTGAAGATGATTCCAGGTGGGAATAAATTTTGTTTAAAACTACAATTTTATTTTTAATACACTACGGTAGATGATTGATTTTTCGACGCTCAAGCAGGAGCTATCCGGAGATTTGCTGAATGATGACTCAACGCTAATACTCTATTCCACAGATGCTTCAGCTTACAAAGAAAGGCCTGCTGCGGTTGTTTTTCCAAAACACAAAGAGGACATTCTGAAGGTAATATTATTTTGCAGGAAGCACGGAATTGGAATCATTCCAAGAACAGCAGGCACCTCGCTTGCAGGACAGGTAGTTGGCCATGGTGTCATTGTCGATCTATCCCGTACCATGACAAATATTCTTGAAATAAATCAGGAGGAAAAATGGGTTAGATTGCAGCCGGGAGTTGTATTGGATGAACTCAACCATCATCTCCGGCCGCACCGGCTTTTCTTTGGCCCCGAAACCTCTACCTCCAACCGCTGCATGATCGGTGGGATGGTAGGCAACAATGCCTGCGGGGCACACTCCCTTATTTACGGCAGCACGCGTGACCATCTGCTGGAGGTGAAAGGCTACCTGGCCGATGGGTCTGAAGTCCATTTCAAACCACTATCCGAAGCAGAATTCAATCAAAAAACCACTGGCAATCAACTCGAAAATGAGTTGTACCGACAGGCAAAGCAAATATTCTCGGACCCAGAAAACAGGCAGCAAATTGAGACTGAATATCCCAAAAAATCACTCAGACGAAGAAATACGGGTTATGCGCTGGATGAATTGATGAACTGTCAGCTGTTTTCAGAGAACACGGCAAATTTCAATTTTTCGAAACTGATCGCCGGATCCGAGGGGACGTTGCTTTTCATCACTGAAATCAAACTGAATCTGGTTCCNNTTCCACCAAAAGAGACCGGATTGGTCTGCATACATTTCCATACGCTTGAAGAGGCGATGAAGGGAAATCTTATCTGCCTCAAATACCATCCGGGTGCCATTGAACTGATTGACGAGGTGATCCTGAAATGCACCCTCGGCAGCATTGAGCAAAGGAAGAACAGGTTTTTCGTCGAAGGTGAGCCCGGCGCCATCCTGGTGGTAGAATGGGCCCGCGAAAACCCGGAAGAGATAATTGCACTGCACCTCGCCCTTGAAGAGGAGATGAGAGAGGCCCGGCTCGGCTATCATTTTCCCCTGGTTACCGGTGAGGACACCAAAAAGGTATGGGCCTTGCGCAAGGCGGGTCTTGGTTTGTTATCCAACATACCCGGCGATGCCAAGCCGGTATCGCTGGTGGAGGATACGGCTGTTGATCCGGGGGTTCTTTCCGAATACATCGCCGAATTCAAGGAGATCATGGCCCTGCATGGATTGAGTTGTGTTTACCATGCCCACATTGCAACCGGAGAGTTGCATCTCAGACCCGTGATCAATCTAAAAGATCCAGAAGGAGTGGTTTTGTTCCGGACCATTGCCACTAAGATTGCCCATCTGGTAAAAAAATACCGCGGCTCCCTGAGCGGAGAGCACGGAGACGGAAGACTGCGGGGCGAATTCATTCCCGTCATTTTGGGTGCACATAACTTTGAGCTGATCAAGCAGGTCAAACATTGCTGGGATCCTTCGGGGGTCTTCAATCCCGGGAAAATAGTCCATACTCCCCCCATGGACAGCTCCCTGCGTATTCACCCGGGAGAGGGGGATCCCGTTTTTGAGGCTCTCTTTGACTGGTCTGATTCACTGGGTTTTGTCAGGCATGTCGAGAAGTGCAACGGATCTGGGGATTGCCGAAAATCGGAGCTCATCGGGGGGACGATGTGCCCAAGCTACATGGCGACGCGCGAGGAAAAAAACAGTACGCGGGGCCGGGCCAATCTGCTCAACGACTACCTGCGCACCAAAAAAAATTACGAAATTTTCGAGAGCAAGGAGCTTTATGCGATCCTGGATCTGTGTCTTTCCTGCAAAGGATGTAAATCAGAATGCCCGTCGGGCGTTGACATGGCCAAAATCAAAGCAGAATATCTGCAGCACAAATATGACCGTGAGGGTTCACCGTTGCGGTCCAAAATGGTTGCAAACATAGCGGCGATCTATCAACTGGGTTCGGCATTCCCAATAATCTTCAACTTTGTTGTACACAACAAGTATACCTCCGGTATTTTAAAATCCATCACAGGTTTTGCGCAAAAAAGGAGCATTCCGGGATTGGGGAAAATGACGCTGCGCCACTGGTGCAGAAAAAATCTGCAGGAGTTGAATGCAAAGTTGAATGAACCCAAAGGGTCCGTCTACCTCTTTGTAGATGAGTTTACCAATTACAACGACGTGGAGATCGGCAGGATGGCCATTCTGCTATTAAATCATTTGGAATACCGGGTGCAGGTTGTGAGCCATGAAGTAAGCGGGAGAACTTTTCTCTCGAAGGGCTATTTGCGCAAAGCCGCGAAAATTGCTTCTAAAAATGTCGCCATATTCGCAAAGATTGTCGATGAGACACATCCGTTGATTGGAATTGAGCCCTCTGCGATCCTGACTTTCAGGGACGAATATCCAGATCTTCTCCGCGGTGAAGAGCAATCTTCTGCAAAAAAATTGGCACTCAACTCCCTGATGATCGAAGAATTCCTGGTAAGGGAAAAGGAGAAGGGAAACATCTCTTCCGCCAATTTTACAACGGAAAAACTGGAGATCAAACTACACGGCCATTGTCAGCAAAAAGCAGTTGCTTCCACCCTTCCCACAAAAATCATGCTCTCCCTGCCAACAAACTACCACGTTCGGGAGATCCGTTCAGGCTGTTGCGGAATGGCCGGTTCGTTTGGCTACGAAAAGGAACATTTTGATCTCTCCATGAAAATCGGCAATCTGGTATTGTTTCCCGAAATTGCAGGTTCTGGCAAAGAGATTGCAATTGCCGCACCAGGAACCAGTTGCAGGCACCACATCATGGACGGAACCGGAAAACAGGCAAAGCACCCCATTGAACTGCTTTACCAGGCCGTCAAAAAATTGTAATCAAGTATTCAGACAACAAGCAGGTATTTTTTCCAGCGATAAATCAGATTTTTATATTCCAGCATACCATCATCTGCCCCATGAAGAAATTCGTCTTTCCGCTACTGCTGTCCATACTTTGCTGCACATCTTTCATTGGCCTGGCACAACAGTCAGCCAATGAATTGGTGTCCGACAACGGTCATTTGACATTGAAACTGGATCTTACCCGCGGCGGAGCCATCGCCTGGCTATCCCTTTCCGGTACATCCAGAAGCATCGTCAACATTGCCGATGAAGGGAGGTACATCCAGCAATCCTACTATGCCGGAAAATCGCTCGACCGCAAAGCGGAAGGTCAGGCCGCGCGCTGGTCGCCCTGGAGCTGGAATCCGATTCAGGTAGGGGATGCGTTCCGGAACCGTGCACAAATTCTCTCCTCCCAAAAAAATGGGAATGAGCTGTATGTGAAATGCATCCCGATGCAGTGGGACATGAACAACAAGCCTGCAGAGGCAGAGATGGAGCAGTGGACCACCCTGAAAGGAAATGTGCTGGAGGTCAGAAACCGTCTCNCCTGCCACAGGACCGACCAAATATATGGAGACAGTGTCTTGTGCGACCAGGAGTTGCCTGCGGTTTACCCGATATCTGCCCTGAACAACCTTTATACCTGCCAGGGAGATGCCCCCTTTGGCAAAAATGAGGCGCAAAAACTGAAGGTTGTAAACCTGTCAAGCGGATTTTGGGGAATATACAATGATCTATCCGAACACTGGATGGCCTTCACGGATGATTCCGGTTGGGGAATCGCCGTTTATAACCCGCTTTGCACCAAATTTTTGGCCGGACTATCCGGCGTAGCCGGGAAAGAGGCCAAAGATGGTTCTACCTCCTACATTGCCCCCGTGCATAAAGCGATGCTGACAAAAAATTGTGTGTACGAATACAAATACTATATCCTTGTTGGTTCACTTAAGCGGATGAGAGCCGAAATGAAGAAGCTGCACCGAAGAACATAGGCCACAAAAGAAGACAAAAAAAAAGCACCCCGGGAGGTGCTTTTCTTATATCCGGACGGTTGATTACGCCTTTTTGACTTTTTTGAAACCATAGATGGCAGCAGAACCCAGCTCTTCCTCGATGCGAAGAAGTTGGTTGTACTTGGCCATCCTGTCGGAGCGGCTCAGGGAGCCTGTTTTGATCTGACCAGCATTGGTGGCAACAGAGATGTCGGCAATGGTGGCATCTTCCGTTTCACCTGAACGGTGTGAAGTAACACTGGTATATCCTGCACGATGTGCCATTTCGATGGCATTCAGCGTTTCTGTCAGAGTTCCGATCTGGTTAACTTTAATCAGGATGGAATTGGCCGCATCAAGTTCGATCCCTTTGGCAAGGTACTCTACATTTGTCACAAACAAATCATCACCAACCAACTGGACACTCTCTCCCAATTTCTTGTTCAGCATCACCCAACCATCCCAGTCGTTCTCAGAACATCCGTCTTCGATGGAGTCGATGGGGAAATTGGCAACCAGTGAGGCAAGGTATTCCACCTGTTCAACGTTGTTGCGTTTGGCACCGTTGGGTCCCTCAAATTTGGCATAATTGTAGATGCCGTCCTTGTAGAATTCTGAAGCAGCGCAATCGAGGCCGATGGATATTTCTCCACCTTCTTCTGCCCTGCCGGGTTTGTAACCTGCATTTTTAATGGCCAGAATGATGCTGTTCAAGGCATCTTCCGTACCATCCAGTTTTGGAGCAAAACCACCTTCATCACCTACGGCAGTGCTGAGGTTGCGGTCGTGCAATACTTTCTTGAGGCTGTGGAATACTTCAGCACCCATGCGCAGTGCTTCGCGGAAGGAGGCGGCTCCGATCGGGCGGATCATAAACTCCTGGAAAGCGATGGGGGCGTCAGAGTGTGAACCACCGTTGATGATGTTCATCATCGGAACGGGAAGGGTTCTGGCATTGACACCTCCGATGTAACGGTAAAGCGGCATTTCAAGATAGGCGGCAGCAGCTTTGGCTGTAGCCAGTGAAACACCCAGGATGGCATTCGCTCCAAGATTGGATTTGGTTCTGGTTCCGTCCAGTGCAATCAGAGCCTCGTCCAAAGCAACCTGATTCATGGCATTCATGCCTACCACAGCCTCCGCGATCACGGTGTTGACATTGGCAACAGCCTTCAGCACGCCTTTGCCAAGATATCTCTTCTTGTCTCCGTCGCGAAGTTCAATTGCCTCATTTTCACCGGTTGACGCTCCGGATGGCACAGCAGCACGGCCTACATAACCACTCTCAAGGGTTACTTCTACTTCTACGGTTGGGTTACCGCGTGAATCGAGAATTTCTCTTCCAACGACTTTACTTATTAACATTTTGTGTACTATTTAAGTGATACAATTTACTCGCCACCTGAAAGATAGCCAATTTTTTCATAAAAACCGCACAAAGTTAATGAAACTGTCCCAAAATTCACCAACTGCAACTGTCGTAAATTATTTGTTAATGTAAAAATCACGTTGCAAAGCGTTGCCACGATCCAGCCCCAAAAGGCGTCCGCCAAAATTCAATTCAAATTGAAGAGAAGTAGCATTTTTAACAGCCTGGATCACGACCTTCCTGCCGGCATTAATCCATCATAAAACACTGCCAATCAAATACAAATAAAAATTAAATCGCCGCCCAAAAACCGGACGGCGATTTCAATCTGGCCTGCTATGTACAATTACTCAATCATTGACGGAAGTATACTTTATTGTTCCAGTTTCTTCAATTTTTTCTGAATCTTACGGATGGCCTGTTCAATGGATTTTTCCGGTTCGATTACGTTGTAGATGCCCCAGAATTCGGGATCGGCAAAACCGGAGACTTCGTCCATCATCACCACATAGGGTTTCAGCTTTTCAACAGGCTTGGCATTTTTAACATTTGTTTTTTGCCAGTCCGTGACAGCCATTTCGATGGTGCTGGCATAATGGGTATTGAACAATCTTTTCTTCCATTCGATTTTAAATACAATCTCAGCCCGGGAGTAACCGAAATACCACCTTCCGTCCTTCTCCCTGAAATTGACCTGGTAGTTTGCCTCCGTTGGATATACCCTGGCCCCGATCGGTTTCTTGCGGATGAAGAGATCGGAGGCTGCAAACTTGTCTGTCAGATTGAGGCTGAAGGTAGCACTCAGGATGGCCAGGCTCTCGGTATCCACATACAGTTTGCCGTAATAAAGCGGCTCCTTGACATTTGGATTCTGCTTGAAATCGATGATGTACATCAACCTTTCGCCAATTTTGGAGATGTTCTCGATGGTGAATTCATAATTGCCGATCATGTCCTCCGTGAAAATCAGTTCCGGATTCTTCATGATATCCAGCATCACGGAGGTATACGGACCACCCTGTAGTTTAAAGGTGATCGTGTCCAGTTTGGTGTAATCCGTATTTTTCCTCCCCTTGGAGAGTTCGATCAGGTCCGAGCGAACGGAGAGACAGGGTTGTTTGTACACGTCCAGCACCGCCTCAGAGAGGGAGACATAGGTTTTGTTCTTCCTGATCGTCTCACGGTAGAAGGCAGTCATCTTGTTTTGTTCTTCGCTGTAATTGTCTGACCGCTTGTTCAGGATGGCCCGCATCAACATATCCGGATCCTTCGGATGGACGCTGATGGTAGTAAGCGTAACGGTTTGAAGCTCGAGTTCGATGTGATTCCTCTCCGGCTTCAGGGTAGAAAGCGGAATGACCCTGTCCTTGTGTCCCAGATAGGAGACAATCACATTGCCGGCAGCCTTCCCGGCAGGTACCTTGAAAGAAAATTCACCGTCACTGTTGGCCACCGTGGAGAGATTGGTGCCCTCCAGGGTAAGTGTGGCAAAACCCAGCGATTTTCTTGAGTCCAGATCAATGACATTTCCCTTGAACTGAACATAGCTGATGGTATCAGCCACCATATCCTGCCTCCCGGCGGCTTTCACCGGTGCAAAGCAGCAGGCAACTACCATCGACAGCAAAATGAACCGGAGGAGGTTGCGAAATCGGAAATTGACAGTTGTTTTCATTGTTGAAGTTTTAAGACCGGATTGCGCCCGCATGCCAGGGTTTCATCCGTGTTTTTTATCGTCGAACATGCTTGATAAATTCCTTAACAAATCATACCAGAGTTATTTAAGATTGCGCAAGTTGTTTCGGGCAGATCATCCTGTGTAACAGTAAAAATTCCCGTGGCTAAATCCTTGCCTCACTTTTTATCCTCTTGTTAACTTCATGACAGATATCCATGCAAATACCCCTACCCGGAGTAAAAAAATATTGAATTTTAAAGGAAAATCATGCAATAAATTGTTATGTTCACGCTACATATTGTTTTTTGAAATGAAAAGCATGACCTTAAACCTTCACTTTCACTGCAACTGATTGTGTAGGAGATTCACTTGCAACAAGCATTCAAAATATCTTTGATGAAACGCCTCGCCTTTATCTTGATGTATATCTGTCTGACCCTGCACCTGCCGGGGCAAACTGCAGGGAACAAACCTAAAATAGGACTCGTTCTGTCGGGCGGAGGAGCAAAGGGCTTTGCCCATGTTGGCGTGTTGAAAGTACTGGAGGAGGCCAGAATCCCGATTGACTACATTGCAGGAACAAGCATAGGGGCCATTGTTGGTGGATTGTATGCATCCGGTTATGATGCCGCAACTCTGGAAAAACTTGTGAAGAGTCAGGATTGGGGATCACTGCTGAGCAACGAGTACAAACCGGAATTTGTGACGCCTTTTGACAAGACGGAGGAGTCACGCTACAATGTCAGTTTCCCGTTTGAACAAAAGAAACTTGCGCTTTCCAATGGTGTGCTCAACGGTCAGAATGCCATGGAATTTTTCTCCTACCTCACGCTTGGCGTGCACGATGTGTATGATTTCTCGAAGCTTCCCATTCCGTTTCTCTGCATCGCAACCGATCTGACAAACGGGAAGGAGGTAGTACTGGACAAGGGATACCTCCCAAAGGCGATGCGTGCAAGCATGTCGATCCCTGCCGCCTTTACTTCTACGGAGATCAACGGCCAGATGCTGGTAGATGGTGGAATCGTTAACAACTACCCTGTCGACAGATGCCTGGAAATGGGAGCCAACATCATCATTGGCGTCGACATCATGGATAGCCTGATGACAAATCAGGATCTGAAAGGCATTCCGGAGGTGGTCTCCCAAATGATGAATTTCATGGGAATGGAAAGAAGCAACAAGAATGCCAAAGCCGTCGATGTCTACATCAGGCCCTATATTCACGGATATTCTGCCGCCAATTTTGATGCAGAATCGGCTGAAGCCCTGATCAAACGGGGGGAAGATGCAGCCAGAAGAGTCCTGCCCCAATTGATTCACCTGCGCGACTCACTTGGACTGGTGGCCAAACCCCAGACCATCCACAAATTGATCCCCAATGATACAACCCTGGTGATCAGTCAGATCGAAGTGACAGGAACCGACCGTGCCAAAATAGCCTTCTATCTGGGACAGACTGGGATCAAAAGAGATCAGCACGTTTCGCTGGAGCACCTCAGAAACGGCATTTCGAGGCTCTACTCCACAGGGAATTACGAATATGTCAATTATCAGCTGTCGGGCGACAAGAAGAAGACGCTGAAGGTAGAGGTCAAGGAGCGCAAGAACAACAAAATAAACGCCGGACTGCATTACGACTCGGACCTGAGGTCGGCCATGCTGTTGAACATCACCATCCGAAACCAGAACTTCTTCGGATCCAGACTTTCGCTGGACACAAAGCTCTCACAGTTTCCGATGTTCTCCGGACAGTATTCTATCGACAGGGGTTGGAAACCGGGATTTTATTCAAAATTCCTCTACGTTTCGGATCAATATTACCGGTACAACGATGGAAAGAAAACGGCACAGATAGAGATGTCGCTGCTCAACCTGCAGCTGGCCACCCACTCCTTCATCACGGACGCCACAAGGTTTACGGTTGGGACCTCGCTCGACAGCTACCACATGGGAACTGTCATCGGGGATACCACGGGATACAACACCAGGACCAGAACCTACTTCAACCTCTTTGCCAAGATAGAGCACAGCCGGCTGAACAAAGTCTATTTCCCCACACGGGGAACCAATGTCAGCGGTTCGGCCAAGCTGTTGCTGAACACCATGGGGACCAGTCCCATCATGATAGGGGAATTCGCATTCAAAAGGGCCCGTTCCTTCTCCGACAGGATCACCTTACTTTATTCCATCAACAGCAGGCTCATATTTGGAAACAACGAAAGCTATTTCCACCGGACATTTTTGGGGGGCGTACAACAAACCGACTACATGGATAACAACATTCCATTCAACGGATTGCGCAGGATGGAGATCAATACAGGCAGTGTAGGCACCGGCAGGCTGGAGTTCAGGCTGAGGATGTGGGAAAAATTGTATGTTTCCCTTACGGGAGATTATGGTTTGTTCAGCGAAGACAATCTCATTCTGACCAACCAACAAAGCATTTACGGCTTCGGTTTGAACGGAGCTTACGACAGCGTAGTAGGTCCACTGGAACTCAATCTGAGCTTTTCCAGTTACGACCATGACCTGATTCCGTTCCTCTCCTTGGGCTATTGGTTCTGATGCTTACTATTGACATCTTATCTATATTTGCCAAAATCATGACAAAAGCCTGCAAAATGCGGATATTTTTCCTTTCCCTCCTGTTGTACTCGCTTCGTCTCGCAACTGCCGGGGCACAAACTAACTCCGTTGACCACTTTTTTGCTGGTGGCAACTTAAAAACTGCCTCCTACAGTATTTATGTCCTGGACGCCAAATCCGGAGTCAAAATTTGTGAGACTGCCCAAAAGAGCCTCTCCACCGCCTCCGTGATGAAACTTTTAACGACCGCCTGCGCCCTGGAAAAACTGGGACCCGACTATACCTTTGCTACTTCACTCTATTTCACGGGAACTATTGATAAACAAAGCGGAACCCTAACGGGAAACCTGATCCTGAAAGGGGGTGGTGATCCTGCCTTTTGTTCCGCCTATTTTCCGGAAAGATACAACAACTGTTTTGACAACTGGGTCAGGCAACTCAAAACCGGCGGTATCAAAAAAATAAACGGTCAACTCGCTGTGGATTTGTCTTCGCTCCCTTCGGCAACCATCCCGGGAGGATGGGTTTGGGAAGACATCGGCAATTATTATGGAACCGGTGTCTCAGCCCTTTCCTACAAGGATAACCAATATGAAATTCATCTTTCCTCTCCAAAGGCAACCGGCATGAAAACGGCGGTGACTTCATTGAATCCTGAAATAGCCGGACTTCAACTCGGGAACCAGGTGCGCTCTTCTCCCCTGTCGGGAGATCGCACCATCGTATTTGGTGCACCCGGATCATACAAGCAGCGCATAGAAGGTACCATCCCGGCAGGTCAGACCGATTTTGTGGTCAAGGCAGCGATGCCCGATCCTCCGCTTGTCGCCGCTCAGGAATTTCTGAAAAAGCTAAAGGAGGCCGGGATTGAAGTGACAGGCCAGGTTTCCAGGACTTCCGAAGAGGATCATACTCCGCGTAATTTGGTAGGCACCCAGCTCTCTCCTCCCCTGAAAGAGCTGATCGTCCCCCTCAACAAGGAGAGTCTCAACCTGTACGCGGAGCACCTGCTTTGCGAAATTGGCTTAAAAAGTTCAGGAGAAGCCACTACGGCAAAGGGAATTGAAGCGCTTCAGCAATACCTCGAAGTAAACGGGATCGATACCCAGGGTTTCTTTCCCGCCGACGGCAGCGGACTATCCAGAAGCAATGCCATTACTTCGAAAACACTGGTTGAAACCCTGAAACTGATGTACGACGGAAAATACAGGAAGCCGTACTTTGATTCCCTGCCTGTCGCAGGCGTAGACGGAACCCTGAAAAACGCATTCAAGGGAACTCCGCTGGAAAGAAACGTAATGGCCAAAACCGGGTCGATGGCCCACGTCAGAAGCATCGCCGGATTGATGACGACGCGAAGCAAGCGGACCATCCTATTTGCCATCCTGATCAACAACTTCGGACTCACCTCCCCCGAAACCGGGAAGTTGCTCGAATCCATCCTGCTCTCCTTCTACAACGATTGATCCACATTTTTTGAGCATTTGGGTCTGATACAATTCAGGCTGTTGAAAGTTTAAACCGCCCGACAAAAAGCAAAGTCAATTTCCAATCCGGCAGGCTGCAGATCGAGCCTCCATCAGCCCCGATAAAACAGACTGCGAGGAAATTAGGGTAACCCGACCGGGCAATCTTGCAAAAAAATGAATTTTGAATTTTTGGTTAAAATATTCTATAATTCACAAACCCTAACAAAAAGAGGATAAAATCTTTAATTTATTAATTATTTAACCTAAATCGCTTACAATTTTATTTTGCAGTGATTTTTTTATTAATACTTTTGTCGCAGTTCCGTTGCGAAAAAACAAATAGTGACGGGTGAAACAAAAAAACGACTTTTGAGTATTATCAAGTATATGAAAACATCCTTCGACACTCTCCTCCTTGTGGTCATTCTAATTCTCGTCTGTGCTGGTTGAGGAGGTAAGTCTTTGTGATGACAAAAAATAGAAGAACCTTTCTCAACAAACCGAGGAAGGTTCTTTTTTTAACAAAAAAATTATGCAAAAAGGGTTAAGAAGCAATCAATCTACGCAAGGGCGGAAAATGGCAGGAGCCAGGAGTCTGTGGCGTGCCAATGGCATGAAGGAGCAACATTTTGGAAAGCCCATCATCGCCATTGTCAACTCTTTCACCCAGTTTGTTCCGGGCCATGCACACCTGCACGAAGTCGGCCAGATGGTCAAAAAGCTGGTGGAGGCAGAGGGCTGTTTTGCAGCCGAATTCAACACCATTGCCATAGACGATGGGATAGCCATGGGCCACAACGGAATGCTCTACTCCCTCCCTTCCAGAGATCTGATCGCCGATAGTGTGGAATACATGATCAATGCACACCAGGCAGATGCCATGATCTGCATCTCCAACTGCGACAAAATTACCCCGGGCATGCTGATGGCTGCCATGCGGCTGAACATCCCTGCCATCTTCGTTTCCGGCGGTCCTATGGAGGCCGGCGAAATCCGCGGTAAACAATATGACCTGGTCGATGCCATGGTGATGGGTGCGGATGACTCGATCGATGAACAGTTACTTTCAGAGGTAGAAATGGACGCCTGTCCAACGTGCGGATCTTGCTCCGGCATGTTTACTGCCAATTCGATGAACTGCCTGACGGAGGCCCTGGGTCTCTCCCTGCCGGGAAACGGAACGATTGTAGCCACCCACCTTAACAGAAAAAAATTATTCGAACAGGCCGCCAGCATGATCGTAAAAATCACAAACAGCTATTACCTGGAGGGCGACGAATCGGTATTGCCACGTTCGATCGCCACCCGCGATGCCTTCATGAATGCCATGACCCTCGACATTGCCATGGGTGGCTCCACCAATACCGTTCTGCATCTGCTGGCCATTGCGCACGAGGCCGGAGTCGATTTTACGATGAAGGATATGGACGAACTTTCGCGAAGTGTACCCTGCATCTGCAAAGTGGCTCCCAGTTCTGCCTACCACATCCAGGATGTAAACAGGGCCGGTGGGATCATGGGAATCCTCGGTGAACTGGAAAGAAAAGGTCTACTTAAAACTTATGTGTCACGGGTGGACGAGCCAACCCTGGCTGCCGCCATCCATAAATGGGACCTCCTCAGGGTGGACGAAAACGCTGCCGCTAAAAAATGGTATGCCTCTGCCCCGGGAAACCTGGGAAGGAACCTGGTAATGGGTTCCCAGGAAAAATATTACAGTGAACTGGATCTCGACCGCGAAAAAGGTTGCATCCGTTCTGTGGAACACGCTTTCTCGAAAGAGGGAGGATTGGCCGTTCTCTATGGAAACATCGCCCGCAACGGCTGCATCGTGAAGACGGCCGGCGTAGATGCTTCAGTCTACCATTTTGAAGGCACTGCACGTGTCTTTGAATCCCAGGAAGATTCCTGCACCGGAATCCTGGAAGGAAAAGTGAAGGCAGGGGATGTCGTGATTATCCGCTACGAAGGACCCAAAGGCGGTCCGGGTATGCAGGAGATGCTCTATCCGACCTCCTACCTGAAATCCAGGAAACTGGATAAATCCTGCGCCTTGCTGACAGATGGCCGCTTTTCCGGCGGAACCTCAGGGCTTTCCATTGGACACGTCTCACCGGAAGCAGCCGCCGGCGGCGAAATTGCCCTGGTAGAAGATGGCGACAATATTGTGATCGACATTCCCGGCAGGAAAATTGAGTGGATCATCGGAGAAACAGAACTTGCAGCGCGAAAAGCCAAGGCCGAAGCACGCGGAAGGGATGCCTATAAGCCGGCATTCAGAAATCGTGAAATCAGCAGGGCATTGAAGGCATATGCACAGAACGTTTCGTCGGCAGACAAGGGTGCGATCCGGTTGATGGACTGATGGACGATTAAGACTATAAGACAATTAGACTGTAGGACTGGGAGACCGGGAGACGAGGAGGTGGTATTTGATCGAAGCGTCCAGGGGTTGAAGGGAGTGGCCAGGCAAATAAAAATTGATAAATAAATTGAAATTCTTATTACATAAATGATCAGATATGACAACTAAAAATGAGAAAATAAAGAATAATTCCAAGGAGAAGATAGAAATGTCAGGCTCTGAGGCAATGGTCCGATCGCTTGTTGCGGAGGGAGTTGATACCATCTTCGGCTACCCCGGCGGTGCCATCATGCCAATCTACGATGCCTTGTATGATTTCGGTCACGCGGTGAAACATGTCCTGGTGCGTCACGAACAGGGTGCCGTTCACGCCGCACAGGGATATGCACGGGTATCCGGCAAGGTAGGTGTATGCTTTGCTACCTCGGGTCCGGGTGCGACCAACCTGATCACAGGCATCGCAGATGCGATGATCGACTCCACACCTTTGGTCTGCATCACGGGTCAGGTGACTTCCGGATTACTCGGCACAGACGCCTTTCAGGAATCCGATGTAATCGGTATCTCCATGCCTGTGACCAAATGGAATTACCAGATTACCAGTGCAGAAGAGATTCCGGAGGCCATTGCCAAGGCATTTTACATTGCCTCTACCGGTAGACCTGGACCAGTATTGCTCGATATTACCAAAGATGCCCAATTTGCCAAACTCAATTTTGCCTACGAAAAATGCACGAAAATCAGGTCTTATGTTCCCGAATTTCCAACAGATAAAAAACATCTCAAGAAGGCTGCCGATCTGATCAACGCTGCAAAAAAGCCTTACCTGATCTACGGCCAGGGCATCTTACTCTCCGGTGCGGAAAAAGAGTTGCTGCATTTCATCGAAAAAACAGGTATTCCGGCTGCCTCTACACTGCTTGGCATTTCGGCACTGGACAGCAACCATCCCCTCAACATGGGCATGCTCGGCATGCACGGTAACTACGCCCCCAATATCAAAACCAACGAATGTGATGTGCTAATTGCCATAGGAATGCGCTTCGATGACAGGGTAACTGGGAACATCCACACCTATGCCAAGCAGGCCAAGGTGATCCATATCGAAATTGATCCTGCCGAAATCGATAAAAACATCAAGACGGAGGTGGCCATTCTGGGAGATGCCAAGCACACCCTGCGTCTGCTCACCACACTCTTGAATGAAAAGAAACACACGGCTTGGGTAAACGAATTCCTTCAGGCCAGACAAAAAGAGGAAGAAAAGGTTATCATCAACGACTTACATCCCAGCAAACCTGGACTCACGATGGGAGAGGTAGTTCGCTTGTCGACCAATCTGACCGATAACCAGGCAGTGATCGTCACCGACGTCGGGCAAAACCAAATGGCCGCGGCCAGGTATGCAAGGTTTAGTCAATCCAGATCCTGGGTGACCTCCGGTGGTCTTGGCAC
>TBL_comb47_HYPODRAFT_10002145_pt1 | contig 24672 bp, 15 predicted proteins | sample TroBogypolimnion_40_FD_10682 | JGI IMG/M metagenome (IMG submission 10682)
GCAAGTCCTCGAATTAATTTAGCGTCGCGATTTCGATTATTAAAATCTAAATAATTTGCAATCATCTCTTTGGCGTCTTTTTTACCATAGTGATAATTATACCACTGAAAGGCAGTGGCTAATTTAGCGATTCGATTGCTTGTGTCTGGTTGTATTTTCCAAACAGGTTCGGGCCCAATGTGCTTTGCTTCGGCAGTTTTGGGATTTAATGCTTTAATTGTAATTTCGTGTTTGGCCATAGTTTTAATAGTATAGTAGTAAAGTGAAGTAAAGTCAACCTAATAATACTGCAAACGTTATATAGGATTCAACATCTTCTAACATTTTGGTTGCTTGTTTTTTAATTTCCTGATATTTTGCTGTTTCTCGTTTTAATCTACGACACTCTACAGATTCTTTATTTAAATTATTGAGTTCATGATCTACATTTTTAATCATTTTTAACAAGTCAACCCTAGCTTGCTTGCTTTTGATTGCAGCTATATTTTCTACAGCTCGACTAACTCTCTCTATTAAGTTATCCATATTACTAGTAATTATACAATTTTGGTAATAATTAGTCAACCGTTTATCTGCTAAATACTTATTATGCCGTTCATTGATAACAAATATACTAGTTGGTACTACGATATTATCAATCGTGCCCAAACACGGGCATTTTTAACTAGCTATAGCGAAACACATCATATTATTCCGCGTAGTTTACAGGGAACAGACGAGCAGAATAATTTGGTTAAGCTCACTGCTCGTGAGCATTTTATAGCTCATTGGCTACTGACTAAAATGGTAAGTTCTAAAAAACACCAATATCAAATGTGGAATGCCTTTAGTTGCATGTTATATCGTGAAAAATCTGGACAAGAGCGATACAAGGTTACTGGACGAATATTCGAAAATATTAAAGTAGCTGGGTCTAAAATTAAAAGTATAAGAATGTCCGGAGCCGGCAATCCTATGTACGGAAAACAAGGGTCGAATCATCCTGCATACGGCAAAAAATGGACTGATGAACATCGCAAAAATGCTAGTGCTTCGCACAAAGGTGTTATTAGAACAGCAGAGTCAAAAGCAAAGCAAAGTGCGGCAATGAAAGGCAAAAAACAATCAGCAGAACATATTGAAAAAAGAAAATGTTCTGGTAGTAAAAACGGAAGATTTGGTTACAAAATGACGGCCGAAGAAATTGCTCACAGAACTGCCACTATGAAGAAAAATAAACTTGCTAAAAAATTAGCACAAGGAGTTACAAGTGCCTAGGTTGTCATTATATAAACCAAACAGAACCAATGATTACCAATTCTTGGATCGCACAATATCAGAAAGGTACCAAGTTGGCGGCGTGGATGTTTATGTACACAAATACATGGGACCCATTGTCGACACTAGTGATAATCCCGGAAACAGTGATGCGACTTTGCCGGTTTATACAAGCCAAAATCCCTTGTTTATAGAGGATTTACTGTTATTAGAAAATAGAGATAGAGCGTATGCGCCTGACATATACATCATGCGTATGGTATATACCAATCAAGACATTGATTTTAATCTAACACAATTTGGTCTATTTTTACAAAACGATACACTATTCTTGACCACACATTATAACGATATGATAGATAGTTTTGGACGCAAACTCATGGCGGGTGATGTTTTAGAGTTGCCTAACTTAAAGGATTATTATCCGTTAAACAGTAATATATCCAGAGCTTTGCCACGATATTATGTGATACAAGACGCCAACTATGCTTCGGAAGGTTTTAGTCAGACGTGGTTACCGCATACTTGGCGTGTCAAAGCCACTCCAATGGTCAATGCTCAAGAGTTTCAACAAATAATAAATCAACCATTGATGCCAGATAATATTTGGGATTCGGGTAATTTTTATCCTGCTGGCATGACCGTCGATAATGGTGGAAAATACTACGAAGCTACTAAAAATATACCGCCAGGAACAGATATACACGATCCTACTTACTGGGCATTAATAGAAAAACCAACCACAGTAGGCGATGTCGACTCAACTAGAAATAAAGATTTAGAGATTAATGACGCACTGTTAGTACAGGCCAATGTAGATGTGCCGCTTAGTGGATACGATAATGTATCATTTTATATTGTTCCCGGCACAGAAGATGGCTTGTTTGGTCATCAATCCAACCCCGATCAACTAGACGCACAGACTAGCCCATCTACATTTGGATATACCATGGGCTACTTAACAGGAGACGATAAGGCTCCCAATGGACTACCAGTAACACCTGGTGTGAGCTTTCCTTCACCAGCATCAAATGGAGATTATTGTTTGAGATTAGATTATTTTCCTAATAGACTGTTTAGATTTGACGGCGCTAGATGGCAGGCTATCAGTGACAATGTTAGAACTCCGTTAGATTGGGGCACAAGTAACGAAACACAGCGTAGCAGTTTTGTGAATAACCCATATACCACAAACACCAGTGATCAGGGCAATATACCTAGTAGACAAAGCCTAAGCCAGATGCTAAGACCGCAGGCCGACAATGGCAACGACGGGGGCAATTTGCCACCCAACCCACCTCCTTTAGGAAAATAATAATGGCACAGTCTTTTTTTTACGATTCTCAGATACGTAGATATTTGATACAGATAGCTAGAATGTTCAGCGGGTTTTTTGTTGAATTTGGGCGCAATGAATCCGGGGCGGCTGGCACTGGAGATACACTTTATCGTATTCCGGTACGCTATGGTGACTCTAGTCGGCAAGCACAAACAATTATACAACAAAATTCCGCTAGCAATATGCCTAGTACTCCCTTGATGACATTTTATATTACCGGATTAGATTATGATCGTCCTCGTATGCAAAATCCCACTTATGTGGATAATAAATCTGTTCGTCAAAGAACCTATGATCAATCAACAAATACTTATGAAACCACACAGGGCAACGCTTTTACTATAGAACGCTACATGCCATCTCCGTACAAATTAAGTATCAATTTAGATATATGGACCAGTAATACCAATCAAAAGATGCAGATATTAGAGCAAATATTACCGCTGTTTAATCCTAGTCTTGAAATACAAAATACCGATAATTATTTAGACTGGACCAGCCTAAGTATGGTAGAATTGGTAAGTACCGGATGGAGTAGTCGTCAAATTCCCAGTGGCACAGAAGATCCCATAGATATATCCACGCTTAAATTCACACTGCCTATATGGTTGTCTCTACCTAGCAAAGTTAAAAAACTTGGTGTTGTTGAAACTATCATTGCCAGCATCTATGATGGATCGGGTGATTTAGTCAACGCCATAAGTAATAATGACTTGTTACTGGGCACACGTCAGTACATAACTCCTTACAATTATCAATCAGTATTAATAGGCAATAAAATACAGTTGTTGGCACACTCGGCTGTGGTAAATGAATCTAATTATCAGCTGGCTCCGCCTGATCCTGTTGCAAACAGTAATATAGAATGGTTGCCTTTAATAGAACTATACGGTGTACTGCGACCGGGCATTAGTCTTATAGCACTGACCCAAGAAGATGAATCACAGGTATACGGCACAGTAGCTTATGATCCTACTGACCCTAGATATTTGCTGTTTTCAGTTGTACAGGAATCTGTACCATCTAATACTTTACCCGCAGTGAATGCAGTTATTAATCCGTTGGTCAGTGGTCCTGGACAAGGTTTGCCGGCAGCTGAGTCAGGGCAGAGCTATCTCTTTACCGAAGCCACTGGCAGTCAAAATGGGTATGCCGCCGCTTGGGCAGGAGTCGATGGGCAAATTTTAGTAGCTCGACCCAATGACATAGTAACCTACGATGGTACACGCTGGTTAATTTCTTTTGACAGCGCATCAAGTCCTGTAAATACACAATATGTTACCAATATTACCACCGAGATACAGTACAGATGGACTGGAGAATATTGGGTCAAATCGTATCAAGGTTCATACAACGGTGGAAGATGGTCTCTAATTATATAAATTCAGTAAGTGCCGTAGGTATATGGTTTTATTCTATATCTACACACCGATATCTCTATCTAATGCGTAACGATAGTAAACATCCGCAGTGTTGGGGATTGCCTGGCGGCAAGCAAGATCCTGGAGAGACCATAATGACAACTTTAATCAGAGAATGTCAGGAAGAATTGGGGTCCATGCCCGAATACATTAAACTTGTGCCTTTAGAAAAATTTACCAGCGACGATAATGTATTTTCCTACCATACTTTTTTCTGTAGCGTGGCTAATGAATTCCAACCAGTACTTAATTCAGAACATATTGGTTGGGCTTGGATTGATAGCGGAGTGTGGCCGAAACCTATGCATCCGGGATTATGGAGTACTGTTAATTTTGAAGCGGTACAAACAAAGATATCAACTATACAAAGTCAGCTTTATACATCACAATAACTGATAAATTCTCGATAAGTGTAGTTTCTTGTATTGGCGTAACACATCCATTCAGCAGGCATATTCTGTTCGTTGCCCACCATAGTAAACACAGTACCAGAGTAAGCTTCTATCAATGATGCCACTTCCTGTATCCACGTGTCTCTTCCAGCCTTGGTGTTATTATGATATCCCAACATGTAAATTTCTTTGTGCCCGTCAAACGCAGCCAAATAAATTGGCAATACTTCTGTACACAAATGAGGATTATTGGGTATAAGGTAAAACTCACCCGGATTGCGTAAACAATTACGAGCAGTAGTATAAACGATGTTTGTCTTAGTGTATCCAGACTCTACTAATGTTTTAATAATATTGTAATCTTGATCCACAGCAAAGTCAAGACGCATGTATTGTGCTACATGCCCTGTGCCGTAGTTTTGTAGTTTTTTTGATCCCAGTAATCCGCCACGATGTTGCTCTAATATATCAGGATCAAACTGACTTATATCCTGCAAACTACCCAAGCAAGCGGCTCTCCCAGATAAATGATGATTGTTAATAGGGTTTTCAACCCACTCACGATTTTCTTGTTTTTTGCCCCCGGACCAACGAGATTCAGTGATGACAAATTCACCAGGATAATCTCGTCTGTATCTAGCTTGCATTTAAATTAAGCCGGAGCACCAGAATCAGGCTCAGTTGGTAGTGTAACAACTTGATAATTAGCATACCAAATACCATCATCTCCCAATGTGGGATCAATGTCAACTAAAGCTTGTGTAGCAGGGTCATAGCTGGGAAGTGTAGCCGGAAGATTAACTATCACTACATTGTAAGGTGCTAGTTGTTCGGCAGTTGGGTCTGTAGTAAAGGTAACATTTGGAGCCTCGTCTGCCACGTTAATTCTTTTAATAAATTGATTATTTTCTACTTTTGCGTAATACATCTATTATCTCCTTTTATATATTTATGCTATGGCCGTTTGAAATTAGCAAGATAGTGCAAGAAGAAATCGCTTTCTTCTTCTTTATCCAGAACGTAAAAATCTATGGTTTCCCCGTTTTCTCCATTTTGAAAAGCTACTTTTTCAGGCAAACGACCCTTGAAGGAAATACCGTTTTGGGCGCAATAACTGTAGAAATGTTGTACTACTCCCAAAGATAATCGTATGGTCCAATCGTCACCGCATTTTTTCAAATCATTATGCCAAATATCCATGCCTTTCTGTAGCCATTTTATATCGGGGTTAGGGTGTCCAGTGATAAACTGACTCCAGTAATCTACTATAATGTAGTGTCTAGCAAAGATGCGTTTGGGATAGACTTTTACATTTTTATAGATGAGATCTGTGTTCCTTCTCAAGGCTTTGCGTTTTAGTGTTTCTCGATTGGCCAATCCATAATGTAACACGTAAATATGATCTTGCCAAAACATTTTGTTACCCAAGAAATCTTCATCATTGCGACTAGGGTACTCATGTATCACACCTGTAAACTGTATGCCAATGTTGTTTTTAAAGAATCTATCATGCATAACATCAATATTTACACCGCTGTCGTGAGATTTTTTACTCATGGCCTGTACTTGTCTCAACAATATACCATCATAGTAATCACTAATAATATACTTGTGTAATCTCATGCTATTTTCAAGTTCTTCATCGGCATCAATCCAAAAGATATAATCTCCAGTAGCAAGGCTAATAGAATAGTTTCTAGCTCTGGAAAAATTGCCTAGCCCATCATCTTCCTTCCATTCCAAATCGTAAACTTTATCTGTAAATCTTTTGGCAATGTCTTTAGTAGAATCGATTGATCCGGTATCTACAATTATAATTTCATCGCTGAACTGATAAACAGTCTTTAAACAGCGACTGAGGTTGTCTTCCTCGTTGCGTACTATCATACAAGTTGAAATCTTTTTATAGGGCCTAGTCTTGATCCACTTGTCTTGATAGTCAACTTCATCAAATTTAATATTATCATCTTTTGACGCTCTAAACCAAAACATCCAATTGCTACACATTTCACCACGACGTCCCAACGCTTCTTCCCCGCTGAATTCAATATTTAAATTTACATTTTTAAAAATTTCACGTATGTCGTTTAATTCAAAGTGATGTACATGATGTATTTCTTCGTCTCTACGTTTTTCCATCTGTTCCCACGGTCCCATAGGTACAGTAAAATAAAATAGTGTATTTTTATTGGCCAGTTTCATTAAAAAATCAAGGAACTGTTGTGTTTCTTCAACGTGTTCTAGTATTTCTCCAGCAATAATAATGTCAGGTTCAAAATCATAATTTAACACATTTCTTACATCATCATTGATTGTTTTAATTTGCGGATATTTATGTCCGTAAGTTTTGTTAACGTGCTCTAATACTTCTTTAGAAGTATCGTACATGATTACTGATTCGATATTATTGGCAAACTTTTTTAATAATGGCAAACTAAGTATACCGTCGTTGCTACCCAAGTCCAATATTTTTAATTTTTTGTTAGGAAACTCCGTAATTTCGTTTTTTATTAATTCGATTAGGCCAATCGTTCTGGTAGGAAAATATTCATCTCTATCAGTATTTGTCGAGTCAAACCATGAATCTGTTAAATTTGTTTCTTTGGCTAGGTCTAATAGCTTACGATATTTTTCATCCCCCGTTAATTTCCAAGCAGCCACTATATCAGAGTTGTAAACCAATTGATCTATAATCTTATCTTTATACTTGTCATGTCTCTTGTTAAACATAAAATCAATCTCAGCGTTCCAAGATTTAGCTATTCTATTCCAAGCATATGACTCTATAGCCTTTTTACCTTTGGCTACTTCTTCTTCGTATACATCGCCTTGATACTTATCAAGTAAATCCAAGAAATTGTTTACGTAATCAATACTACCGTATTCTGCCTTGACTTTAGTATTGGTTTTAACTGTTTCAGACAAGGCAAATTCGTCGCTAGTGATAACTAAACATCCATTATACTGTGCTTCGATGGCATTGATACAGGAAATTTCAGGAAAATTTGTTGGGTATACCATGTAAGCACAGTTACTTAATAGATTGTAAAATTGACGTTTTGGCAAGTGTCCAATCTGTTTAATGTTTCGGCTATATTCCAACAGGTCTTCAACTTCTTTGTGTATCTTTTTAACTTCCTCTGGCAATTCTAAAGTATGTTCATATGTACAGATGTGCAGCACAGCATCGGGATTACGTTCAACTATTTCGGGCCATATTTTTTCCAACAATAATTTTAACCCACGCTCAGGTCGAGATGCGTAGATGTAGTTGTTTTTCTTTGCTTCGTAAGGTACGTATTCAGTAATTATTTCTTGATCATACCCGTTGGAGGTTTTCCAAACGTAATTTGTAGGATCAATGTCGTAATTTTTAACAAATAACGACTTGTGAAAATCACTCAAACAAAAAACACGATCCGAACAGCCTATAGCATCACGGAAATTAGCTGTGTCAATATCATGTTGCCACAATATATTCATCTTACTGTCAACTGCCATGGCTAAAAAATCAGTAAATCTACTGACTATTAATACGTCAAACTGTGACTTGTTGTCTTTGGTATACTGATCCAGGGTTCTATACTCTACACTGTCATACCAGCCTGGGGCATCACATTCACAGTAGACTGTAACATCGTGACCTAATTTGGCAGTTTCTCTGGCCATGTAAGTTAATGCCGACTCGCTACCACCCAATGCTTTTTCATTTACGGTATGTCCGTTAAATTTTAATCCTGTTGTTACAAATCCAATAGTTTTTTTCATTCGATGTCCTTGAGTACTTCACGTAATTCTGTGTATGCTTCTTTCCAAATTTCTGGAGTGACTTGTCTTATTAATCTAAGATGATCGCCATACCAGCTGGAAGTTTGTTTTCCTTCTACCCAAGTATAATATTCCATAATTGGTACTAATATAATAGTTTTTTTGCCTAATGCTGCCGCAGCATGTGCTACACTGGTACAACTGGTAATGATTAAATCTAAATTTGCCATTATTCCCAGCAAATCTTCAAACGTAGTTAGTTCAGAGCTGAGGTCTTTGACTCGAGGATTTTGAGGTAATTGTTCCATACCTACATCACGCTGTATAGAATACAAGGACCAGTCGCTATCTTTGGGCATGGCATTTAAGATGCTGGTCAAGTTTAATGTGCGGTGTAATTCGTGATCGTATCTGGCATTGCCGGCCCAACGCAACCCTACCTTGAATTTACCAGGGACTGTGGTTTTGTGTTTTTCAACAAATTCTGGTTTGGCTTGTAGGTATGGTCCAGTCCATAATTCATTTGAATCTAGATTCAACGTTTTAGGCAAGTCCATCATTGGAGTCCAGTAGTCGTAGTCTTTTTTACTGTATTGATTGATATTGATACGTTTTGCAAATCCTAAATGACTATAAACGTCGATAATACCATGTACTGACATTATAGAACAGGTCATGCCCATGGCTAGTACATTTTTAACAAATCTAACATTGATAATTTCATCACCAATACCACCTTCTGCCACAAATAATAAATGTTTACCGGGATAAGGTTTGCCGTCCCACATGGGCAAGCCATCAGTAACTTTTGAATAGGATCCAAATACCCTTAGATTGCGGCCAATCGAAAGATGTTCCATACCTGTTTTAAAATCACCGCGGGCTATATAGTGCACACCCATATTAAACAATATAGAGTCAGCCATGTTAGAATCAAATTTCCAAAGATTTTCTTCTAATTTTTTTAATATTTCATATGACTCGTCTTTTCTGTTACAGGCAAAAAGCGCCGCAGAATAATCAAGCATACCCTCAGCTCCGATATCAGTATGAGAATTCATAAATTTGAATGCGGCTACCGCTTTGTTTGGTTTGTTGGCAGATAGATATACTTTGGCTAGATTAAATGAAACAGCCAATCTTTCTTCTATAGATTTGGCTTGTTCTAGAGCTTGCTCGCCATATTCTATAGACTTGAAAAATTTTTTGGCTTTATTATAACCAAAACAGTATAAATCATTTCCCAACAGATCATTTGGTACTACTTTGTGTTTTTCAAAAGTTGTTAGTAAATATACTATTTCATCCAGTAGATCAGCACGAGAAAAAATTTCTATAGTTTGTTTTACTGCATCGTGGTCTGTCATAGGCATTGCTTACTTCATCTGTTTCCAAAAATCCAACTGTTCAAGATGATTGAATAAATCCATTGGTATGATTGGTTCACGTTCTTTAAATTGTACTTTTTGACGTACATGATGTAAGCCATTAATGTTCATGTCAGTGTCAAATTCATCGTAGTCACCTACTACATTGTCAAAATCATGTTCGTACCATGGTTCGCCGATGAATTCGTATAGTTTTTTCATGACTAATTTGGGATTTTTAGCCAGTTGATCATACTGTACTATCATGATGTTTTCTTTGTTAGGACCAAACATAGCCTGTTTGACTCCGTCATAAGCGAATCCCACAAACGCACTGGGGTCAGTAAGGTATTTGGCTCGACTATACACACTAACACCAGCTCCTTGTGGGAACATAAGAGGTACATCGTAGGGATTCTTGGCAAATAGTGTTTCAAAACTATCAATGATCCAGGGAATACTGCGTATACACACAATAGTTTTTGCTTTAGGATAAAGATCTGCCAACAAAGGGGTCAAATATGTCCAGCCTCTATTAGTGTCAAACACTGTGTCATTGCTGTCTTTATAATAAGTGTCTGCCACATTAAGTATTAACTCTTTACGCTTTTCGGCAGGACACTGAAATCGATACCCGCCCTGTGATTGCGATTCTTCAATGATGGCTCTAACAAAGCGAGCCAACGGACCCGATATCGAACTGCTAAACTTGGGATTTTGTTTTAAAATTGATGACAGTAATGTTGTGCCGGCACGGGGCAGGCCAGATATGAAATGAATATTTTCCATGATAATTTTCCGGTTAGATACTACTTGTTAAGTTTACATGACTGCTGGGGATAAGTCAAGATATATCAGGCGCTTGTTTGTTCAGAATCACTAGAGTCTTGTGCTGTGATTGATTCAACAGGTGCTGCTATAGTTTGCGAAGTGCTGGTCAACACAGAATTTAAAGCTTCTTGAGTGGGTTTCAAAAAGAAAAATTGCAGTAGTCTGCCATCTTGCTGTGTTTCTCCAAAAACATCATTGTAGGAATGGAACATCCATGGTCTGAATAATACCAATTCATTGAATTTTAATTCAATGCGCGAAGTTTCTTCCCACTTGTCTTGCCAGTTGACATTTTCAAACTCCACAAAAGTTTCAACGTGGTCGTAAGAATATAATTTTTCTTTGCTCAACTCCTCTGGATCCATGGGCACATGATCCCACCCAAGACGCTTGTGCTTGTAAAATTTGATGTAATGAGGTGTTGAAGATGGATTTAAACTGACAATGCCCACCCATTGTGTATTGGGTTCTGGATACTGTATACAGATAGATCTAGCTGGTGGTTCGTCTTTGGTATTACTGATAAATGTTCCTGATCCAGGAACAAATTCAAACGCAGAAACTCCGTCAGGAACTCCTAAAGTGTTTTGTATGTGTCCTAACATCTCTTGGTTGGCAAAACTCATTGGACAAATTTTGCCGCCCAATATGTTTTCATTCTTAACGAAATCTAAATTCACAAATAGTGTTTTCATTTGGTCCGGATTATTGTAAAATCCACTGTCAATAATAAATTGTTTCATATATCTATAAGCCTTTTTGTTAAGTGATTTGTAGTGTCATTGTAAAAAATTGCCCGCAACTGACATTATTCCACTTATTTAGTGAACCCACTTGTGCTGGACTAAAAATATTTGTTTGATTGGCTTGAGCCAATTGCCCATAGCTGTTATTACCCCAAGTCCACAGTGTACTATTATTCTGTATGGCTGTCATGTGCTGATATCCGCAGGCAAATCTAATCCAATCCGTTGATGTGCCAAGTTGTACTGGGCTTGAGTAGTTGGTTTGATTGCTAGTGCCTAATTGCCCGTAACTGTTATTACCCCATAACCATAACGTTCCTGGAAATTGTATGGCAGCGGTAAAATAACCAGCAACAGCAATATTAGTCCACGTGCTTAGTAATCCCACTTGAACTGGGCTTGAGTAGTTGGTTTGATTGCTGGTACCCAACTGCCCGTAACTGTTATTACCCCATGACCACAGTGTGCCATTACTTTGTATAGCTGCGGTATGTGCTGTTCCGCAAGCGACGCTGGTCCAATTACTGATAATACCTATCTGTACAGGACTTGAATAATTAGTTTGATTGCTAGTACCTAGTTGACCATAACTGTTTAAACCCCAAGCCCATAGTGTGCCAGGAGACTGTATAGCTGCAGTGTGATAATAGCCACACGCAACACTGGTCCAGTAGTTATTGGAGCCTACTTGAGTAGGAGTAGAATAATTGAGTGTGTTGTTTGTACCCAATTGACCATATGTGTTTAATCCCCATGCCCATAATGTTCCATTGATACGTATTGCCATTGAAAACTGTGACTGACTGGATATTGCTACCCACGTATTCACAGTGCCTATCTGTACAGGACTTGAATAATTAGTTTGATTGCTAGTACCTAGTTGACCATAACTGTTTAAACCCCAAGCCCAAAGTGTGCCATTACTTTGTATAGATAAGGTGTGCGATGCCCCACAAGCAATGGTGCTCCACACGCTGGTATTCCCCACTTGTACAGTACTTGAATAATTTGTAGTGGTGTTGAGGCCCAATTGACCATAATTGTTATACCCGCATGAGTACAGATTATTATCAGCAGAAAATAAAGCTGTGGAAAAATATCTGTTGGCAAGATTTTGCCCATTAACTAAAAATGTCATACTGTCTCCGCCAGCGTAGTGTAATTCATAGCATATATTGTAACATATCTGCTGATAGTACCCACTTGTACAGGACTAGAATAATGTGTGTTATTACCTTGACCTAGTTGACCAAAACTGTTATTACCCCATGCCCACAGTGTGCCATTACTTTGTATGGCAGCGACGTAAGAATACCCACACGCAACACGTGACCAGACATTTAGTGATCCAACTTGTACGGGACTTGAATAAGTAGTTTGATTACTAGTACCCAATTGACCATAATTGTTATTACCCCAGGCCCACAACGATCCATTAGTCTGTACTGCCAGTGTAAAATTAAGTCCTGAACTCAAAGCAACCCAGTTGCTAGTAGTGGATATTTGTATAGGCGAGACAATTCCACTTGCACCCAATTGTCCATTGTTATTCAATCCCCAAGAGTATAATTGTCCATTACTCTGTATCCCAAAATAAGAACTACCCGCGGCTATTGAATTCCATGTGGTTGAATTTCCAATCTGTACAGGACTTGAAAAATTAGTGTTTGTATTATTTCCTAACTGCCCGTAACCATTATATCCCCAAGTCCATAGTGTGCCATTACTTTGTATACCAACAGAATTTTGATTATTTGCGTTGATACTGGTCCATGGGCCAGTAGATATGGTCACAGGGCTAGAGTAACTAGTTGAAGTATTAAGTCCCAATTGACCATTACCATTATATCCCCAAGCCCACATAAACCCTGTATTTTGTAATGCTAGGGTATGATAAAGTCCAGAAGATACGGTTGTCCACGTGCTTAAAGTACCTATTTGTACAGGGCTAGAATAATTATTTTGATCACTTGTTCCCAACTGACCCCAACTGTTATTACCCCACGCCCACAATGTTCCGGGAGATTGCAGTGCCACGGCATATTGATAACCGCAAGCAATACTAGTCCAAATATTTGACGCTCCAATTTGAACAGGATTTGAATAATTAGTTTGATTGCTAGTACCTAGTTGACCAAAACTGTTTAAACCCCATGCCCATAATGTGCCTGGTGACTGCAAGGCTATACTAAAGCTGTATCCGCAAGCAACACTGGTCCAAGGAATAAATGACTTTCCTGTAACTTGTATTAGACTAGAAGTGGAGATGGTAGAGTTATTGCCTAATTGACCGTAACGGTTATATCCGCATGCCCACAGTGTGCCATCTGTCTTTCTAACTAATAGAGTTTTATCAGATGTCGCTACGTTGCTCCACCCACTCAATGTGCCAACCTGTACTGGACTAGATCGAGTGGTCAAATCACCTAACCCCAACTGCCCTTTGTCATTCCGCCCCCATGCCCATAGTGTGCCCGGTGATTGCAAGGCTACACTAAAGCTGTATCCGCAAGCAATACTAGTCCAGGTACTTAAAGCGCCAACTTGAACTGGGCTGCTTATAATGCCGCCGACAGTGTTAATGCCTAGTTGACCATAACTGTTCAACCCCCATGCCCACAATGTGCCATTGCTTTGTATAGCCAAGGTGTTTGAATATTCAGTAGAGATTTGTGTCCAAGTATTTAATGCTCCCACTTGAACTGGGCTTGAGTAGTTGGTTTGATTGCTGGTACCCAACTGCCCAAAATTGTTATTACCCCAAGCCCATAGTGTGCCAGGAGTTTGGATGGCTAATGAGTGGTTACCACCACCAGCAGCAACTCGAGTCCACGTGCTTAATGCCCCAACTTGAATTGGTGTAGACACGTTGTTCGTAGCATTGTTACCCAAGTTGCCGCGCGAGCCATTGCCGCAAGACCACAATGTGCCGTTACTTTGTATCCCCAAGAAAAAGTTTTGACCAGACACGCCAGAAGCTGAAATTTGAGTCCAAGTACTAGCGCCCACCTGAGTGAATACAGATGTATTAGTTAAGTTACCTAGTCCCAACTCCCCAGATTCATTATATCCGCAAGACCACAATGTGCCATTATTGGCTATTGCCAAAGACATTTCAATCCCCATAGAAAGTTTTGTCCAGACCCTGCCTGGTACTGTAGTTGGCGGATTTGCCCCAAAGTTGGAGGTGTTATTGCCAAAATTTCCATAGCCATTAAATCCCCATGTCCATAAACTGCCATTAGCCTCTATGACACCGGCAGAATCGGCCAAGGTATTTGTAAGCGAGGTAACGGGACTGTATAAAAAAGAAGCTCCAACTTGAATAGGGCTTGAATAGTTAGTCTGATTGTTAATGCCTAACTGCCCAAAATTGTTATTTCCCCATACCCATAGTGTACCCGGAGTTTGTATGGCCGCCGAATGATTAGTGCCGGCAGAAATACTAGTCCACAAACTCAACTTTCCTATTTGCGTAGGACTATAATAAGTGTTTGTATCACCAGTACCAAGCTGTCCAACATTATTTTGCCCCCATGCCCATAACTGTCCGGGTGACTGTATAGCTAAACTAAATCCATTCGCACTGTTTATTTGAGCATTGGATACTTTGATCCAGTTGTTTAAATATATGACATTTGGCACTGACCCGAATGGCTGTGGGATTTGACCGAAGCTGACATTGCCCCATGCCCATAAACTATTGTCGCTTTTTATAAATGTTCCAAATTGATCACCAAAAGATGCCGCTAGTATGGACTTGCTGTATGTGGCATCTAACGGAACAGGATTAATTATGACTCCGCTTAGTAATATAGTATTGGTAGTATCTGTATTGTAATAGTTATAATTTAATAGTCTGTTTGAATTTATTCCCCACAAGTACAGCATGCCGTCAGTATTGATGGCAGCTCCCCAGAAATTATTTTGCGATCCTGTGGGAAATCTTGTCCAAACACTAGAATTTCCTATCTGCGTGGCATAACTTCTATAGACGGTAGTATCATAACCCAGTTGTCCATACGGATTATTCCCAGTGGTCCACAGTGTGCCTGGAGATTGTATGGCAGCAGAAGCAGCAGACTGAAAGGATTTACTACCTGTCACAGCAGTCCACGTACTAAGTGTGCCAATCTGTACTAGACTTGAAAAAGTAGTGTTTGTATTATTTCCCAACTGCCCGTAACCATTAGAATTATATCCACAACCCCATAATAGACCCGGCGATTGTATTGCTAGTGTATAAATATATCCGCAAGAAACTTGTGTCCATACGTACGGCGACCCTATTGATATTGGACTTGAATAGTTAGTCTGATTGCTAGTGCCTAGTTGACCAAAACTGTTATTACCCCAAGCCCACAGTGTTCCCGATGACTGTATACCTGCGGAAAAATAAGCGCCTGACGAAATTTGTGTCCAAGTATTTGATGATCCAATTTGTACGGGACTTGAATAATTAATTTGATTATTACTGCCTAGCTGACCATAACTATTATTACCCCAGGCCCATAATGTGCCTAGAGATTGAATAGCTACTGTATGGCTATATCCGCAAGAGATGCTGGTCCAACTACTTAATGCTCCTACTTGTACAGGACTTGAATAGTTGGTTTGATTGCTAGTGCCTAGTTGACCAAAACTGTTTAAACCCCAAGCCCACAATGTGCCAGGAGTTTGAATTGCCATGGTATGATAATATCCAGCAGAAACTTGAGTCCAAGTACTCGACGTGCCTACTTGTACAGGACTTGAATAGTTGGTTTGATTGCTAGTGCCTAATTGACCATATGTGTTTAATCCCCATACCCACAATGTACCCGGAGTTTGTATGGCCACAGTAAAATAACTGCCAGCAGAAACTTGAGTCCAGGTACTCGACGTTCCTATCTGCACAGGGCTTGAATAATTATTTTGATCACTTGTTCCTAACTGACCCCAACTGTTATTGCCCCACGCCCAAAGCGTCCCTGGCGACTGTATTCCTGTGAAAAAATATGCTCCCGCAGAAATTTTATTCCAATTAGCCACTGACTGATTAGTAGCATTGAACCACTGTTGGCTAAATCTACTATTTCGCCCAATTTCATACATGGTATTACTAGTAATAACATAATTGGTGTTTTGTATTAATCCGTACGCAAAATCTGCCATTATTTATAATCCATATATTGGTTTACTTACCGTCGCTGGGTATTGCCCTAATCCTAATTGTCCACTACCATTATTTCCCCACATCCACAGTGTACCTAGTGATTGTATTGCTGCAGTACTGTAACTTCCACCAGAAACTTGTGTCCAAGTACTTAACGTGCCTACTTGTACAGGACTTGAAAAATTAGTAGTTGTATTATTTCCCAACTGCCCGTAATTATTCCATCCCCAAGTCCATAATGTGCCATTACTCAGCAAAGCCACTGTGTGATATCCTCCGCCAGCAATTTGAGTCCAAGTACTTAAAGCGCCAACTTGAACTGGACTTGAAAAATTAGTAGTTGTATTATTTCCCAACTGCCCGTATTGATTATATCCCCATGCCCACAATGTTCCCGGAGATTGGATGGCTACTGTATGATAGTTGCCGGCAGCAATTTGAGTCCAGGTATTTAACACTCCAATTTGTACGGGGCTTGAAAAATTAGTAGTTGTATTATTTCCCAACTGACCACTACCATTATTTCCCCATGCCCACAATGTTCCGGGAGATTGCAGTGCCACGGCATGTTGATAACCACAAGCGACACTGGTCCAAGTAGTGATAATACCTATCAGTACAGGGCTAGAATAATTATTTTGATCACTTGTCCCCAATTGACCATAATTGTTATTACCCCAGGCCCATAGTGTGCCTGGTGACTGTATTCCTAAAACACTAGATCCCAAACCATTTATACCAATACTAGTCCAAATATTTAATTGTCCTATTTTACTAGGTAACAGTTGGGGAGTCACTGTATTGAGTCCCAACTGTCCATTATTGCTATAGCCCCATGCCCACAGTGTTCCAGGTGATTGTATTCCTATGGTAAATTGATTTCCCGCGTAAATATTAGTCCATGCATTTGACCAAAATACCTGTAAAGGACTACTGCTGTTGGTTAGATTATTTTGACCTAGTTCACCACCATTATTAAGACCCCAGGCATACAGCGAAGGAGGTTGTATGGCAGCAGTATGATAATATCCGCAAGACACACGTGACCAATTAGTAGACGTTCCCACTTGGATAGGACTACTTCTGCTGGCTTGATTTAATGACTGTTGCCAAGCTGTACTTTGCGGGGTATTCTCCAGCAAATTAAAACTGGCTCTTATTAAACTTTGACTGGGGTTGACCCGACTTTTATAAAAAACAGCAGTTGGACCAACACCTGTTATGTTTGTTGAATCATTATCAGTTTGTGTTAACAGTAAATTTTGTTGGTTAACGAGGCTACTGGCAATATTGCCCACAGGATATAGACTGCCCAATAATTGCTGACCAAATATCACTGTTTTCCTGTTAGTGACTGCGGCAGCCACTCCAGTATAATTGGCATCATTGATATTAATAGCGAGGTAATCTAAATCTATTGTTTGAATTTGATAGTTTGATAGGGTCATTTGTATAGTACCAACGAAGAGTACGCTTTTGTTTCTACTTTTACTGTGTTATTTATCGATCCAAGACCCACTTGTACTGGAGAATATTGATAGCCAGTTTTGGTATTTAGGCCCAGTTGTCCTAAACTATTGTTGCCCAACCCCCACACGTTGTTGCTGATATCAACCAGTAGCGTCGAGTCTTGATTGGTTGACACCGCGGTCCAAAAATTATTATTGGTTTTTTGTAGAGGATAAGGAAAATTCCAAAGACTAAATCCTAGTTGTTGATAACTGTTATTTCCCCAAGCCCACAGTGAACCATTGTTTTGTATGGCAAAACTACCGTAAAAACTAACATTTATCACGGTAGACCAATTGCTTAAATTGCCCACCTGTACGGGACCAGGGGCGGCCACTTGGCCACTAACAGAATTATTCCCAAAATTCCCATAACTGTTTATTCCCCAAACCCACAATGTGCCATTACTTTGTACACCCATTGATATATATCCAAGGTCCATAGCCGCCACGCTGGTCCAAGAGCTCAATGTACCAATTTGTATTGGAGAATAAACTTGGCTGAAATTTGTATTAGCAATAGCTTGCCCGTAGTTATTGAATCCCCATCCCCACAGTGTTCCATTTGACTGTATCGCAACAGTATATTGGCTGCCAGCACTGGCCATTTTCCACAACGCCGAGCCAAGTTGTATAGGACTAGACACTTGAGTGTTAATGCTATTGCCTAATGCGTTGCCTTGTCCCCAAATCCACAGTGTGCCGTTTGATTGTATTGCTACTGTATGGGTTTGACCTGCAGAAACACTCCTCCAAACTGTCAAAGCCCCAACTTGTTGAGGAGTACTAACTCCGCCTGAACCAGTACTAATGCCAAGTCCCAGTTGTCCTAAACTATTGATGCCCCATGTGTACAGTGCGCCATTACTTTGTATAGCTGCCGAATGAGCATATCCAGCAGATATTTGTCGCCAGGTAGTTGAAGAACCCACTTGTATGGGGCTGGATACTAGATAACTACTAATGGATCCGTTACCCAACTGACCATATTGATTCCATCCCCATGCCCACAGTGTGCCGGGCGTTTGCAAAGCCAAAGTAAAGTAATTGTATCCACCGGCAACAGCAATCCATGTGTTAAGCGCACCTACCTGTGAGGGGCTAGAACGATTGGTAGTATTGCTTAGACCTAACTCTCCGGCAGTGTTATCTCCCCAGGCCCATAGTGTTCCATTTGACTGTATTCCAAAACTTGCTCTACCATTGCCTGCTATTCTAGCCCATCCTGAATTTGCCTGTATCTGAACTGGGCTGTACTGATTTGCTAAAAAACTCACTGTACCAGGTGTTCCAAACGCATTATTGTTCCCTATACCACCAGCCCATAAATTGTTATTGCCGTCAATCAACCAGATGTCAGAATTGTCAAGACTGACATTTTTAATACCAGTAGCATAGGTAATTTGTACCGGACTACTTCTGTTGATAGTATCGCTAAGTCCCAGCTGATATTGATTATTGTTGCCAAATACCCAAGCATTCAAGCTGTTGTCAATCAACAGAGATCCATAATCCGCACAGGACACTTTCACCCAGTTGGAACCAGTTCCTATCTGAACTATACTCGATCGATAGGTTTGATCCCCGAGGCCCAGCTGACCGTAACTATTGTTCCCTATAGCCCAAGCTGTGCCATTGGTTTGTACGCCAACAAAATGATAGAGTCCAGTATCATAAGATTTCCAGGCTATGGAATTGGTTGGATCAATCAAGGGAATATCTCCTGCTCCTGCCTGTACAATGGTACTGTCTAATACACTTTGCCAATAGTAGTTACTGTAACTGGTGGTAACTTTTTTAAAATATCCAGTTACTCGCTGTACGGGAGTTGATGTAAAAGTATAGCCTGTGCCCAACTGCCCATTAGTGTTCATTCCCCACTCAAATAACGTACCTGGAGTTTGCTGAGCTATTGAATAAGTTCCAGCAAATGAGAAGGGGGGGACAGCAGTCCACGTGCTGCCTGATCCAACTTGTACCGGACTACTTCTAAGAGTTTGATTGCTCTGACCCAATTGACTGTAACTGTTTAACCCCCATGCCCACAGTGTTCCATTTGACTGTACTGCAACAGTATGATTTTGACCACAAGACACCTTGGTCCAGTACGTCAAAGCCCCTACTTGAACAGGACTAGAATAATTAGTTGTATTGCTGGTTCCCAACTGACCAAAACTATTCGCCCCCCAAGCCCATAGTGTTCCATTTGACTGTATAGCCGCCGTGTGATAATAGCCGCAGGCAACTTGAGTCCATATGCTTAATGCGCCTACTTGTAGCGGATTGACGTTAAGTGAGTTACCAGTGGTAGTGTTATTACCTATCTGTCCATAACTCTGACTGCCTGTTCCCCACAGTGTGCCAGGTGTTTGTATGAACATAAAATGCTGCGCACCACCGGCAATTTGAGTAAACCCGCTTAATGATCCCATTTGTATGGGAGATATTTGACCTATAAATCCCCAATAGAACAATGTTCCATTAGACTGTAGCCCAACAGTACTTGGATTGGCACTAGCAACTACTTGCGCCCAACTGGATCTATCCCACTTGACTATTAATTGTATAGGACTTGAATAATTGGTTTGATTGCTAGTTCCCAACTGCCCATAAGTGTTTATTCCCCAAGTCAGCATAACTCCAGCTGAGTTTAATGCCGCACTACTAAGGCCCGTCGATGATATTTGTGCCCAATTGCTTAATGTGCCTACTTGAACGGGAGTTATATAGATGTTCTGAAAAGTGTTAGTACCTAGTTGGCCAAATGTATTTGTTCCCCAAGCCCACAATGTACCGTTGCTCTGTAGTGCCAATACCGAATTCCCTGTACAAGAAATTTGAGTCCATGTGCTCAATGCGCCCACCTGTACGGGACTAGAACGATGTGTTTGATCTCCTAGCCCTAATTCACCAAAGCTGTTGTTGCCCCATGCCCACAGTGTGCCATTGCTTTGTATAGCCAACATCAGACCATTAGTACCGAGCCCCACTCCTCCTACGGCTACTTTTGTCCAAGTAGTTAATGCACCAACTTGGACAAAAGTAGACAACGATGTGGTGTTTGATGTTCCCAACTGCCCAAAATTGTTATATCCGCAAGTCCACAACGTTCCTGGTGATTGTATAGCTGCCGTTGATCCAAAACCTGCTGTGGTACTGATCCAATAGCTAGATACGCCTATTTGTACGGGACTAGAACGATGTGTTTGATCTCCTAGACCCAATTGACCATAACTGTTGTTACCCCAAGCCCATAGTGTTCCGGGTGACTGTATTGCCGAAACGTTATATGCTCCACCAGATACTTGAGTCCAATAATTGATAGCTCCCACTTGAAGTGGGCTTAAAAAATCAATAGTAGTGGTATTAAGACCCAATTGACCAAAATTATTAAAACCCCAAGCCCACAATGAGCCCGGAGATTGTATACCCAAAGAAAAATTATCACCCCCAGGACTTATACTGGTCCAAATACTGGTTGTTCCAATTTGCACAGGACTGTAATAAGATGTATTATCACCTTTTCCTAAAGCTCCTGTACCTCCGTATCCAAAGCCCCATAGTACGCCAGGACTTTGTATACCAAAACAATATCCACCACCATAGTTTCCCCCTGCAGCAACACTAGTATAGTTTTGAGAATAAGTTACCATTACTGGACTAGAACGATTGGTGGTATTATACTGTCCCAATTGATAGGCAGTATTGTTTCCCCACATCCACAATACTCCTGGTGATTGTATGGCCGCGGCATAGTATACACCAGCGGTCACGCTAGTCCAGTAAGTTTGCGTGCCAATCTGAGTTGGAGTGGTAAAATTAGTAGTGCTGGTGTTAAGTCCTAACCGACCCCAACTGTTATTACCCCAAGACCACAAGGTGCCGTTACTTTGAATAGCTACAACAAAGTCAGATCCGCCACTAGCACTGGCCCAGTTAGTTGCTGCCACCTGAGCTGGTACACCAGAGGATAAAGCAAACTGACCAGTTAAAAAACCTTGATTGTTGGCTGATATCATGGCTAGTGCTGATCCGGATCTCAAATAAGCGGCATCAATCCAGTTTAACCAATTTGATTGTACTATGGTAATGGGTGATGAAAACACATTGGTCAGAGTATTTAGGCCCAGTTGCCCCAATGAGTTGTTACCAAATGCCTGTGCTCCGGGAAATTGTGCCCAGCCTGCGTAGTCGGTAATTTTAGCAAAATAGTCTACGTTATTTTGTAAAAAAGTCATTACTTGTTCTCCAGATTTTTAACTTTTTCTGATAATGTCTTTACTGCTTCAACCAATATACCAATTACTCCGTTGTAGTTAAGTGACTTTCCTGCACTGTTTTCAGATATCAATTGCGGCAAATACTTTTCTACATCTTGGGCTATTAACCCAGCTGATAGCATGCCACCTTCAGTAAATTCAAACGTTACACCACGTAAATTTTCAACTATATTTAGTGCGTCTAAAATAATCTCAATGTTAGTTTTCTTATTTTCGTCAGATGTGGTATTGAAAATTACTGAATTCAGTGTACCCGTAGAGGGTACGTAGGTTAATTTTGTACTGCTGGTATTTACTGAAGTAAGTGTGCCCGAAGTTGTATTGCCAAACAATGGATATAGTGTATTACCAGTTGTCAATTGATCGTTGATGGTAATCGATGAACCGCCACCTCCACCACCAGTTATACCAGTCAAATAATAGCCATTACCAACAAAATAATTTCCAGTGCCTGCTGTGATATTGCCTGTAGCACTGACAATACCAGTCACATATTCGCCAGTTGGTGCCCATACCACTACATTTCCCACACCACTCACAGTGGCTGCTATATTACCATTAGTACCAACCACTGACAAATTGGTAGTTCCGCTGACTATGCTGTTACTACTGCCACCGCCTCCACCAGTTATACCAGTCAAGTAATAGCCATTACCAACAAAATAATTTCCAGTGCCTGCTGTGATATTGCCTGTAGCAGATATTATTCCGCTGATGACCAAATTACCACCAGTAATATTACCTGAAGTACTTACAGTAGTACCTAAGAAGCTAGCACCATATACTGTACCAGCAGTTGAAAGATTACCACCAGTAATATTACCCGAAGCAGAGATGGTAGTACCTAAAACACTCACTCCGTAAATATTACCTGAAGCACTTACAGTAGTACCTAAGAAGCTAGCACCATATACTGTACCAGCAGTTGAAAGATTACCACCAGTAATATTACCTGAAGCAGAGATGGTAGTACCTAAGAAGCTAGCACCATATACGTTACCTGAAGCACTTACAGTAGTACCTAAGAAGCTAGCACCATATACGTTACCCAAAGCAGAGATGGTAGTACCTACTAAACTAGCCCCATACACTGTACCAGCAGTTGAAAGATTACCACCAGTAATATTACCTGAAGCACTTACAGTAGTACCTAAGAAACTAGCACCATACACGTTACCAGTAACACTTACTGTAGTACCAACATGACTTGCGGCGTATACTGTACCAGTAGTAGATAAATTACTGCCTATTAAATTTCCTGTAGCACTGATATTTCCAGAAACACTGATACCATAAGGAGTAACTGTCAGCACATTGCCCACATTACTGACTGATACTGTAACGTTGGCATTGGCTGAATTTATAGTTACATTACTATTAGAATTAGATATGGTATTGCCACTGCCTGAAATATTTGCGGCCGAGATGCCTGTCAAATAATAACCGTTACCGTTGTAAAAATTAGCTGTTACATTACCCGACACACTGACAGTAGTGCCCAAGAAACTAACACCATACACGTTACCTGTAGCACTTACTGTAGTGCCCAAGAAGCTGGCACCGTACACCGTGCCCGAAGTTGATAAGTTTGCTCCGTATACATTACCCGAAGCAGAAATTGTGGTACCTACTAAACTAGCCCCATACACTGTACCTGCCGTGGATAAATTACCGCCTAAAATGTTACCAGAGGCACTGACTGTTGTGCCAAAGAAGCTAGCGCCATATACGTTACCCAAAGCAGATAGTGTAGTTCCCAAGAAACTAGCACCATATACGTTACCAGTAACACTTACGGTAGTACCAACATGACTTGCGGCGTATACTGTACCAGCAGTTGAAAGATTAGCTCCGTAGATGTTGCCCGAAGCAGAGATAGTAGTTCCCAAGAAACTAGCACCATATACTGTGCCCGTTGTGGATAAATTGCTACCAATTACATTGCCAGTGGCAGTTATAACTCCTGTAACACTTACTCCTGTGGGAGTAAACACCACTACGTTAGACACTGCGCTGACTGACACAGTTACGTTGGCATTAGTTCCTGCTATTAATACATTACTGCTACCATTAGATATGTTATTGGCACTACCTGAAATATTTGCAGCTGTGATTCCTGTCAAATAGTAACCATTACCATTGTAATAACTAGCCGTTACGTTGCCCGACATGCTTACAGTAGTACCCAAGAAACTAGCACCATATACATTACCAGCAGTGGATAAAGTGGCTGCTTGAACATTTCCACTAGCTGTGATATTACCGGTTACTGCCAATCCTGAAGTACTGGTTACTGTAACTATGTTACTGCTACTGGTATTTCCTACCCATACCACAACACGACCGTTAGTGGCACCTATTAATAAATTACCAACGTTAGCACCTGTACCCACTGGACCAGACGGACTTACTCCAGCTACGTAAAAATATCCGTCATTTGGATAAAATATATTAGCACTGGCCGCTGTACCATTGTACGTACTAGATACAATACCCATGTCAACATAGTATTGAGCGTCAGTCCCCGAATCATTGTATAAAGCCAAATCAGTGGAAGCGTTTGCTCCCGAGTTGATATTTTGAAAGGCAAACTGTGCCGAATTAGTTG